>Ga0268281_1000453_pt1 | contig 30556 bp, 29 predicted proteins | sample saktaG_10_FD_190134 | JGI IMG/M metagenome (GOLD analysis project Ga0268281, IMG submission 190134) | Saline water microbial communities from Sakinaw Lake, British Columbia, Canada - sak_2011_5_24_50m | ecosystem: Environmental > Aquatic > Non-marine Saline and Alkaline > Saline ...
AACTTACTTCTGAATCTTTGTAAACAAGAACTTGTCCACCTGTGTTAGGTGTATTAGGGGTTATAACTGTGTCTGATGATGTAATATATACATCTGCAGTAACTTCGCTTCCAGAATATATTAATGTAATCTCTTTATCTGGACTATCTGATTTATCAAAGAGAATCTCTGTTGGAACTTCAGAATAAGTAAAATCTCTTTCTACATCTGTTTCACCAATCTCCGCAGCAGTAGCCCCTAGAGATTTTGTATAATCCGAGATATAAACTTTCTTTGGAGTTGAAGTATCTAATGCTAATGTTACATTAATCCACGCTCCTCCTGCAAGTGTATCATCCTTGTTTTCTTCTGTAAACACAAGTTGATATGTTGCCGGAGTTGAAGTACAAGTTGTCTGGTTTGTTGATGCTCCGTAAGCACCAGCAGCAGTAAAGTTTACTACTTGATTCCAGCCTAATTGGCCTGTTGCAAGATTAGTTGAACCACCATTTGCATAAGCAGCACATGCCGCAGCAACAGTAGTTTCATTTCCACTAGTTGTGTGCACAGTTCCAGTAACAGCACTTTCATTTAACCAAGGCAAGTAAACTTCCATTCCTTCTGCAGAATACAGCTTATGGAAATTAGTTGTAGAAGCTGTAGCACTAAGGGTAACTGTTTTTATAGATTCACTACTTACACTATCAACAGTAAAATCTACATTACCTATTGTAACAGTCTCAGTTGCAACTACCGCAGTATCTGCGTCTTCCCAAGAGCCATCAACTAAATATTCAAAGTCAGTTTCATTTAAACTTCCACCAGCATTATCATCAAAATTATTTGCTCTTACTAAATAGGATTCTGAATCATCTCCACTCACATAAGATACAACAAAGTAATCATGGGTTCCTTCTGTAAAACTAAGTGTTTCACCAGAACCAGCCGTAGCAAGCTTATTATTACTATCTTTACCAATTAAAGTATAGTTTGTTCCATCTGAATAAAGAAGATTAATATCTTCTATTGTATCTTTAAGAGGGAAATTATCTAAGATAAAATTATCATCTCCACTTGCTGTTATAACTATTTTTTCCTGTGCAGGATAAACCATTCCAGCAAAAGACATTTTAATTGCTCCAAATCCAGGCATTGTTATTTCTGAATCAGGGGTAATGAACAAATCATCATCAGCTTTCCATTGCAATGTTATTTTATCTAACATTGTATTGGATGCATTTGTGATATAAACATTCAAATTATCTATATCTTCATCATTCATTTGGACTTCATCATCATCTACAAGTTTAAGTTTTCCTGTACCCATACTAAATTCTACTTTGTTAATACTTCCTTGAACAGCATTATACATAATATCTTTGATACCAATATAAGTCCCACTATTTAGCTTATATGTTTCACTTTCTTCTAAACTTGAACTAATTTCTCCATCAACATTTAACTTAACTTCTGTTGCACCGATATACTCAATAGAAACTTCTTTTCCATCAACTGTTTGTGATTCACCTTCTGCTACAATTGTTGTTACAGCAGAATCAAGTAATGTAAGAGTTGTATTACTTGCAGTTGATAATACATAATAAGTTCTACCCATAAAAGTTAAATCTGTACTTGTTAAATCATCCCAGTATGGTGTTTCAGTGAAATCAAGTGTATAATTCAAAATCTCACTACCGTCTGTTATTTTAAAACCAACAGTAGGAGAATCTGTTTTATAATCATCGTCATCAAACATTACAAGTTGATTAGCTCCATTAAGCGTTACTTTTTGTTTGTAATCAAATTCATCATTATCCCCATCAACATATGTTCCACTTGCTAAAAGTGTTGGTAATTCATCATCGTCAATATTTGTTGATACAACAGTTGTAATTGTATCACCTAAATGGAATTTAGTAGATGATTTTTCAAGTTTATATGAATCACCACCAGTAGCGGTTGAGCTATCACTTCCTCCAGAACTAACTAACGGATTTAAGTGATTCTGGGTTAAATCAATAGCCGCAGTCATATCACTCATTGCACCAGTATGTGTTCCAGCTGTTACAACAATTGCAGCATCACTTGCCCCATTTGAGACAAAAGGTGCTGGGAAACTTGCAGCAGCAGCAAAACCCATAGTACTTGATAACATAATAGCTCCAGTTAATACAGATGCTATTTTTTTAAAATTTAATTTCATATTTCTTTTTTTAAACCTCCTTTCAGTAATAATAACTTTAATACTTACATAGCCTTATATTTAAGACCATTAAGCGTGTAATCACTGTTGTTTCTTTTAGAAAATGCTGTTTTTACTGGCCAGTATAATTTATTACTTAAATTTTTATAAGTAATAATTTAAGTAATTGATTTTTGTTTAAAAAGCTTTCTATAGCCTTTTTTTAAAGATACTTAAAATATGCCCTTTTTTGGAGTTAGTTTATAAAGGTTTCGGTGTTATTAAGGTATTAAGACAGAATATTCTTGGAAAGAGATTGATTTTAAAGAAGGACCTTTTAACAATACCCCTTTTTATTAGACATATATTCTTAAGAATCACCCATAACTTTAAGATATATAATATGATTAAGGGGAAAAATTTATATAGCATTGTTCATTGAATATTTCATAGAAATTGAATAGGATTTTTTCATAAAACATTTTTAGAAATCCTCGAGTATAAAAATCTAAATTTTCAAATATAAAAACTTAATTAAAAATGTCAAAACAAATTAAAACAAAAAAGATAACTTTATCACAAAAATCCGGTAAATTTTCAGTTATTTTCCATAAAACCCGTGGAATTAAAAAAAATTCAGGAATTCTCACATTAAGAAGACTATTAACAAATGAAAAGGCAAGACTTCTTCATACTATAAAAACAAAAAACCCAGATTCAATATATGCACTTGCAAAACTTTTAGGAAGGGATTTTAAAGCAGTAAGACAAGATATAAGGCTTTTAGAACAATTTGGAGTCATAGAATTAATATCTGCTTATAAAAAAGGAAGAGAACATCTAAAACCAATAGTTGATGTTAGTCAATTAAATATTTTGATTAATTTGTAAAGATTTTGATTAATCTATGAAATATCTTGATTAAGGTTAGAATATCTTAATTAAATCAGTAAAATCCGCGAATATTCTTTATAAATATCTTAAATTGTTATGGGCTATAATAATGCTTTCGATTTCTAAAACGTTTATTTATAAAGCTTTCTATTAAAATCGAAAGTTTTAAATATATCTGCTTTTTAGAGATTTTAGTTTAAATAAAGAATCAAATAAAAATAAAGAATCAAATAAAATCAAAAAATGAAAAAGATAGAGCAAGTATTCAGAGAAGTATTATATCAATCAATGGAAAAAAATAAGAATGTTTTAACTCAACTCGGGTTATCAAAAGAGCTTGGTTTTTCTTTGAGCACAATTAATCTTGCATTAAAAAAGCTTGAAAAAATGAATTCAGTAAAAATAGGAAAAATGAACTTTAGAATTATTGATATTAGAAAAATTCTTTATTTGTGGGCTTCTATAAGAAACATAGAAAAAGATTTAATTTACAAAACAAGAGTGGAATTGCCTGTAAGGGAAATAGAAAGAAGTCTTCCAGAATTGAATTATGGGGCATATTCTGCATATAAATTCAAATTTAAAGATGTACCAGCAGATTATTCTGAAGTTTATGTTTATGCAGATAACAAAGAAATAGAGGAAGTTAAAAAAAGATTTCCGATAAATAAAAAAATTCCCAATCTTTTTGTACTAGAAAAAGATGTTAATATGGGCAAATACCCTAAAACCGGCACTGCTGCACAAATTTTTGTTGACTTGTGGAACTTAAAACAATGGTATGCATCTGATTTTTTAAAATCATTTGAAGAAAAATTAAAGATAAATTTTAAAATAGAAACTAAAAGATAATATGAAAAAAGAATTTTGGAATTCTCTTTTAACAGAGAAAAGCTGGGAAATATTGCAAAAATTAAATAAAAATTATAATTTTATCCTCATTGGTGGCTGGGCAGTTTATCTTCTTACAAAACAGCAGAAATCAAAAGACATAGATATAGTTATTGATATTACTGAATTAAAAAAATTTAAACAAAAAAGGTTAAATAAAAATAACCACTTGAAGAAATATGAAATCAAAATTGAAGAAATAGATATAGACATTTATTTAGAATATTTTTCCAAACTTGTAATTCCTGTAGAGGACATAAAAAATTATATTCTAAAAACAGAGGGATTTACAATAATCTGCCCAGAATTGCTTTTGATTTTAAAACAAGCAGCCTATAAAGATAGAAAAAATTCTGTAAAAGGGGAAAAAGACAAGATAGATCTTATTTCTTTGCTTTTTTTATCGGAAATAAATTTTGATAAATACTTCAAAATTTTAAAAAAATATAAAATAGGTTTTTATCTTAGTGATTTAAAAAATCTGTTAGTAAATTTTAAAAATTATCTTGCTATTGGTTTAAATCCCCGAGAATTTAAAATTGAGAAAAATAAAATTTTGTTTAAAATTAAGAATTTGTAATTTTTATTAGGGCCTAGTTTTTTTAATTTAGTTAAATAAAATAAGCTAAAATTTATAACTGTTTTTTTCTTAATTAAAAAAATTAAATTTCTTGGCTAAAGAATTGGCAACAGCTTTGTAAATCTTGTCAAAATATAATTTCAATTATAAACAGATATAACCAGATTATAAATAAATATAATCTTAATTATAAAATAAAAAGAGCATTTTATGATTAATTTAGAATTTAAAAGAATTTTTATTTTACCCACTACAAACTTCTAGTTCAAAAGGAATATCACACTAGATTTAGGGGACAAGGTGGGTTCAAAGGTTCTTATGTCAAAAATTAAAAACACCTAAAGATTTATAAATCTTTGGTACCTAAAAAGAATATGGCTAAACTACAAAAGCAAGTTAGTAGAAAAATAGGGGATAAAAAATATTCTAAATATGTTATTGTAATTCCTGAAAGTGAAATTAAAAAAGCAGGGTTCAAAGAAGGAGAAACATTAGAAATAAAAAATAAAAATGGAAAGATAATTATCAGTAAAAGTTAGAGAAGGGTTTCATTAATATTTCCAATTGCTTTTTGACCAGAATAATTATTCCATAATGTTTGGGCTATTGCTTGGGAATCTTTATCTTCCTTTAATAAATTTTTATTTATTGCTTTTAGCATACTTTTTTTAGAATTTTCATTAGAGTCCTTAACAGTATGACCTTTCAATAAACTTAGCACCACAAGATCTGAAGTATCAAAAAAGATTTTCGCTTTATTATCTTTAATAGGGTTTGTTATCTTATTTTTATTTATAATAAACATAAAAGGAATTTCATAACCAATAAAGCATCCCTTATTTGAATTTTTTCCTCATCTTTTTCTTAAACCTTTGAGGATCCAACAAGAGCAAGCATAAGTAATTCTATCCTATACTACATACTATATCGGTATATATGCCGATATATTTTAAAAAAGAAAACTTTTATATATGTTGCTATTTATACCAATATATGCCTAATAATAACGATATACTTTTTTGTTTTAGATGTTATCATACTTGGAAGAAAAGAAAATTTGAAAATCCTAAAACGTGCCCAAAATGTAATAGTCCTTATTGGAATAAACCAAGAAGTAGAATATCTAAAGGGATTGTAATTAAGATGGAAGAAATGATTATAAAAATTCATAACACCATAATTAAATTAAGTGGGGGAGAGTTAGGAGTGAGAGAAGAAGGGGGAATTTATAATTCAATATATAAATTGTTAAAACATCAAAATAAAAATCAAAGAAAACCAGAAAGTATTGGAGCATTCGCTTTAAATGAATTTGCTAAAAGACATCATTTTAGTGATGGCAATAAAAGAACTGCTTATGCTATATCTAAAATATTTATGTTAATCAATAAATGCCACTTAAAAATACAATATAAAGAAGCAACGGATTTTATTTTAGAAGTTGCAAAATATAAGAGTAAAATTACTTTTAAAGAGATAAGTGACTGGCTAAAAAATTCTTCTGAAATTATTGAAGCTAAAGATGTAGAAAACTATTTAAATAAAACGGCATTAGATTTAATGTTGGGGGATAAATAAAATGGCTGGACAAAACCAAAAAGACAAATACAAATTTACTATAAAAGAGACCTATATAATTTCTAAAAATGATAAAAAATTATTAGAATTAGTTAAGGTAGCAAAAGAAATTGTTTTTAAAGAAGATGAAATATTATTTAAAGAGTTAGCAAAGCATTAAAATCTTTCTTATTAAAATGGAAAAATTAGAAAGGATAACAATCCAAAAAAAGAATTACTTAAACTTAAAAAATGGTTTGAAAGAAAAACAAGAAAATTTTAAAAAATAATTGAATTAGAAGAAGAGCGTATAAAAGTAATAATTAAAAATAATTAGTTTATTTTCTTTTAATTATAATTTTTCCATTTTCTTCTATTGCTTTAATTTCCTTATCTAAAAGTTTGCTATCTTCAACAACTTTTTTAGGAAGATTAATTTTGTACTCAATATCTTCAGTATCCCCTATTTTTTTATTAATTTGCTTTTGTAATTTAGCCATATTCTTTTTAGGTATCAAACATTTTAGAAAAACCTTTATTTAAGAAATAATTTTACCCACTACAAACTTCTAGTTCAAAATAAATATTCCCAGAATTAATGCCATTAGAAATTATATAAATCATATAATCTCCCCCTAAAACTAAACTACAATTCTTAAATTCCCCTTTTTCAAAATATGAGATTTCTTCATTAGGAATATTTTGTTCTTCAGGATATTTATAAAAAATATTTGTGATATATGCTTTATTTTTAGAATCAGGGCCAATATTCAAACTTTGATCTAAAATTCTTTCTAAGGTTCTATTTAAAATAACACAAGAATCTTGCCCATCTAAGCAAATTTCTTGATTATAGCAAGATTTAATTAAATCTTGAAAATTGTCATATTTTGGAAGATAATCTATTGCACATTCAGTAGTATAATACATAGAAGCTTCAATTAAATTAGAAATTTCTGCACTAGATTGTATTGAAGTTTTATTTCGTCTAAGAGAAAAAGAAAGAAAAAATAAACCTGCAACTATAACAATAACTACTATAATAACAAATCCAATTATTTCATGCTGAGCCTTTTTATTAAATTTATTAAGGCTCTTTCTCTTAATTTTCTTTGATTTTTTATTTTCCATTTGTTTTTCCATTCTTATTTGATAATCTATAATATCAAGTGATATCTAAAGTTATTACTCTGGGATTTTCCTCTCACTCCCAATTACAAATTTAGCAAGACCACATTTCTCATAAATATATGAATTTTCTTTTTCTTTTTTACAGAGGGCAATATAACTTGAAACAGAAACTTCATTTAAAGGGGTTTTATCATAAAGAATAAAAATATCACAATCTGGATAATTTCCTGCATTACACTCTATCATTTCTCCTTCAGATTTATTAAATCCAGACTCTTTTATTACTTTTATACTTGTAAAATCCCAAAATTTTTCATAGTTATGATCTTGAGATTCTTTTTTAACAAAACCAATTAATTTATCTGCATCAATACAATTTTGTTCATTGTAATTAAATTCAGGGGAATATGCAAAGTTTTTTACAGAGGCAATTGCTTTTTCTTGGGCAAAGTCAGAAGCTTTTCTATAAAGATTAGATTGAACTATAGAAACTATAAATAAACCAACCAAGATAAAAAATAAAGCTACAGCAATTAAAACAAAAGACATTTCTTGTATCTTTATCTGAGCTTTTTTATTTAGGCTTTTTCTATTAATTTTATTATTAAGCTTTAGTTTTTTCATTATTTTTAATTATTTTATTTCTATTATTTTCCTAATTTATTTTTAGCATATTTTTTATTATCTATCTTTAATAGGTATTCAATACAATTTGCATCCTGAAATTGTATTTTGATTCATTTGGTCAATTTTTTTAGAGTGTTCAAATAAAGTTATTAAATCATTAGAATCATTAAAATTTTCTGCAGAATTTCCTAAACTTTGCAAATTAATTTTAATTTCAGAGCCACAACCAAGTCTTTGAATTAAATCTAATTTATTTAAATAAATTTCTTTTAATTCTATAAATCTGTTAATTAATCTCTTTAAATTACATTCATAAATTTCTTTTGAAGAAAAAATTGCCCCATAAATCAAATTATTAGAATAACCTAATTCTTGATTATTTTTTATAACTTTGCCCCGTTCATATAAATGTTCACAATTTCCCCCACGGCATTCTCCTTTAACAATTATATCACAGGAATCATAAAAAGAATTAATATTTGAAGAAAAACAAACAAGAGTCCCTTCAGAACTTTCAAATTCATTTAAATCTTCTATAAAATAGATATTTTTTAAATTAAGAGAGTTTATATCTTCTTTTATTTCATTTGGTGCTTGATAAAAATAATAATCTCCTGAAAAAATAATAATTAAATCACTTATTTTAAAAGGCATGAAAAAAGTTTTTGAAATTACATTTAATTTTTTAGATTTAATAGAATTTTCCATAAAAACATATTTATTTTTTATAGGAATTTCTCCACCCTTTTCACTGAATTCATTTCCCAAAATTTTCTCTGAAAAAGAAATACTTTGTCCTCCAAAAGGTGGATTTTTCCAATCTTGGCATTCACAAAAGACTTCAGTTTGTTTTTTAAATTCAATTAATTCTGATGTTCCAGAGGCTAATCCTGCTTCTAAAGGATCTAAAAGTAAAACTAATCTTTCTGCACTTTGAGTATTATAATCATAACTTGAGGTATTAATTAATTTTGTTGTAATATAAATTCCTAAAAATAAAATTATTGCTCCAGCAATAATTGCAAATATCCAATTAAAAGGCATTTCAGTAGCGTTTTTATTAATCATTTTATTAAATTATTAAACTATTGTTACAAGGGCTTGATTCAGTTCTTTTTTTATTTGAAATTCAATAGTTTTTGATTCAATTGCAATGCAGTAAGGATTTTCCACAGAAGTTATTTGATTTATATTTAAATGTTTTAAAAAATGTGCAGGTATTTCGCAAGAATTTTTAGTTGGATAAAAAAAGAAATTAGAATTCTCTTCTGCATAAAGTTCTGCTTCCCTTATCATCTCTAAATTATTATTAATTTCCCTTGATAAATTCACAAAGCAAACATATTCAATATTTGAAGGAAGATTAGATTTAAATTGGGAAATATATTTTTGAGAATTCCATGCAATATCTATCTCATTCTGAAAGTCTTCTAAAAAAAGCCCAAGTTTAGAACAATTCTGGGTTTTTAAAAAAGCATTTATTACAATAATTGCAATAATTATAAAAAAAATTATTAAGAATATAGAAAAAATTGTTGAAAAAGAAAGGCCCAAAATTTGTTGAGCTTTTTTATTTTTTATTTTTAATTTTTTTTGCATAATTTCCTCTTTTTAGAATTTATATTTCTTTGTGATGAGATGTTTTATTTATATTCTACAAATTAGAGATATATTTAAAACTTTAGAAAAATTAAATTAAAATAAATAAAGAGAATTTTGAAAAAATTAATTAAACTTTATTTAAAATTTTTTGAAGGTTAATTAAAAATTCTTTAGTGTCCACAAAATAATTAGGGTAAGCCTTTTTTAAATCCTTAGTTGTGTCTGCACCAACAAGAACAACATCATATTCTTTTTTCCCCTGATTTCTTTTTTCAGCGTTTGCATAATCTGATATTGCTTTTTCTTCTTGATTTTTTGTGTATTCTTTTATAACAAGTCTTTCTTGTACAAGATCTAATTCTAATAAGAAAAATTGTAAGTTTGGTTTTTCTTTAGATGCTTGTTTGAATACCCTTATGGCTTGTTCCCATCCCTTCATAACCTTAATAACTTGTAGTTCTTTTTCTTTCTCTTTAATTTGACAATATAATTCTTGTTTATTTGTAGGGGTATTTGGTACAAGGGCCGTATTTTCCATTAAGGCAAATGCTGAACTCACTAATCTAAAAAAATCCATCCATTCCTTTTGACCTTCATTAGATTTAATTGCTTGACCTGTAAAAAAATCTGCTATTTCAATTGCTGTTGCCCATATGTGTTGCAGTTTAGATCTTATTTGAACTTCAATTAACAAACCACTATAATCTTTTTTCCCTTCCTTGTCACTTTTATATCTATATATTAAATGAATACTTCTGTATCCATCCTTTTTAGGATAAGTTATATAATCTTTTTCATTTACTTTTTCGTGTTTTAAATCTCCTTTAATATATTCTTCTTTGTAAAGTTTTTTTGCTAATTCTACATTAGACAGGACAATTCTACAACCTGCAATATCTTGCATTTGAGATAGTTTCATAGTGGGCTTATTTCCATAATATTTTCTTTGTAATTTTTTGAGAATTGAAGGAAGTCTTTTTAATCTTTGAACTGAGGGTGCGTTTTTATCTATTTTTTTCGAAACTCTTTTTAGTCTTTGTTTAAAGATATGCATAGGATACCTATGAATAGCCCTCCAATTATCCAGTATTTCAAGAGCTTTTTCTCTCTTATCACTAGAACTTGTTTTATTAATTAAAATATCTCCAGCCCAATCTACTTTAGACTTACTATACTCTTTTGGTTTTATCCATACCATGGAATTGCGCAGATTCTATACTATTTAAATCTTTGTTTTGCGCAGCCATTTTTACGTATAAAACGGTTATTTTTTGATATAAAATCTGTTTTGCGCGGTCATACTTATTCATATATCCTATTTTGCGCAGTCATTACTCTATGAAGCAATTTTAATTAGATTGAACTATAAATTTTTTAAATCTAAATATTGTTTAAAAATCCAAAGCCAATCCATTATTTTAATAAAACCCCTACAATTCAATTAAATTTTCATCAACCATCCTGAAAGGTTTTACAATTACAGAACAGGTATTGGGGTTTGGTTGATTATTATATTTGTCCTTGCATCTGATATAATATTTTTGGTTTGTTTTCCATTCACTAGAATGAGCCCGATAATCTAAACTAAACATTTGAAGTCCAAGTTCAATTTCAAAATTACAATCATTAATAGAATAACTACATTCAGAATCTTCATTTGTAATTATTTTTAATTCTCCTGCTTCTCTATAAATTCTTACTATCTTTGGTTTTTCCCTATCAACTTTAACATTAAAACTTGTTGAATTATAAGCACTATTCCCGCCAAGATCTACGCATTTAATATAATAAGTATAATTTCCTTGAGGTAAATCCTGTCTTTGTTCATGATTGTTTGAATTTGTCTCTAAGAATTCAATATAATCCTCTTCATTATTTGTTAAAGAATAATAACAAATAGATTCTCCATTTTTATAGCCATTATCTGTTTTTACTGTTAAGAATATCGGAACAATATCTGTTGAACCATAAATTGTTTCATTAGGCATTATTTCTAAGATATTTAATGGCTGAGTCCCAATTAAAATATAGTGATAACTTTGTGCATTTGTATTTCTATTAGACTCATTTGTATTTGGTTGGTCTTTACATCTAAAATAATAATCATTTTCTTTTCTACTTTCAATTCCAGTTAGATTTGTTTTGCAAGTGTAAACTAAATTGTTATTCATTTCCCAAAGATTGTTTGAACAAGCCATTTGATTTTCCATTAAATCATAATCTTTGTTTTCCCTTGACCATTTACATTCAGAAGGTTCATTAATATAAACTTCAATATCTAATTCAGTTATATTAAATTGAATTGGGCTTTGACTAGGGATACTCACTGCTTCTATTCTTGGTGGTGTAGTGTCTGGGCCAGAATCCACACAAAATCTTATTGAAAATGCATCTTGATTAAAATTTCCATTTGAATCTCTGCATCTTGCGTATAAAGTATAAGTCCCATCATTTTCTAATGTGGGTGCAAGTGCATTAATTGCACTTGGTCCAGGCAGAGAAAGCCTTTCACTATGATTATATTTAAATAAATTACTTCCGCCAACATAATAAGTCATTTCTTCAAATCCTTGTGTTAAATTATAATCAATTTTACATTGTGCTGGTTCATTAGTGTTTAAACTAAATTCTAAAGGTGTAAATGCTTCAATACATTTACTCTCACCATTCTTTTTCTCAATAACAACCCCTGTTGCAGGTGGTCTAATAATATTATCTGGTTCAAATTTATATCCTTTAGAAAGATTTCCAAGAGTAATTATTGGTGAATTAACATCCTGGGGATTTTTCCAAATACATTTTTGTTCTTCTGTTCCTTGATTAATAATCTCGCAAGATTGTCCTAAACTTTTGCAAGTATATTCAGTGCATTCTTCAAAATTATTGCATAATTCACAATCCCCACCACCAACAGGTGGTTGCCAAGGAAGGCATGTAAATTGAACAATTTTCTCTGTTTTTTTTCTGAATAATAATGTGAATATTAGTAATCCTGCCCCGATTCCTATTGGCCAAGCACCCAATAATCCTGAACCCCCAAGTTTTTTTGCCAAAGCACCAGCCAAATAACCAACTCCTGCTGCAGTAGATGCTGAACTTGCAGCATTTGTTCCTTTGATATTGTTATCTATAATCAAACCAATACCGCCAGCAACAGCTGCGAATATGAAAGCACTTTGTAAGTTTTTAATAATATCTTTTGTAAAAAAATCTGCTAAATTTGTGAAAAATCCCGTTGTAACAGTGTTAGTTTCTACAACATCTGGAGTAGAACTTAAACCCCCGTTTTTCATAAAATAGTCAGTTAAATCTCCACGAACCAAATAACTAAATGCAAAAGTACATAAAATTAAATTTATAATTAAGAAATAACTTTTAATTTTTCTTATTTTATCTATTTTCTTTTTATTCTGCTTCACATCTCTTTTTTTATTTTTCATAATGTAATTTGTTATTAATCTTTTTGTTTTTATTATTTTTTTGTTCTTTATTTTAGTTTTTTATTATTTCTTTGAGGAATAATCTATGAAAAACATATCTTTTCTAGCTAATATCCCATTAGTATACCATTCTGCACTAAATTCCTCAATTGTATTTGATCTATTTTTTGCTTTTTCTGAATCAAGAATAGAAGTTCCAACAAGATCTAAGGTTCCAGACTTTAATGTATTACAATTCCCATAAGGGATATCCCACTCTGTGACATATTTTATTCCCCCTTTGCTATCTTTAACCTTCAATATTAATTTACTAGTTTTAATATGGCTTACTGTAATACCAAAATATAAGCAGTTTGAATTTTTCTCAATTTCATTTACTGTGAAAATACTTTTTAATCCAATTAAATCATAATAATCCCCATAAAAACCATTTTTATTTAGGTCTTGAACATCTAAGCAAACAAAAGATTCTGGGGATTTTTTGAAAACAGTCCCATTAAAATCAACCCAATAATCAGTGTCCTTTAAAGCATTCATTTTTCTAACGAGGTCATCATTAAGTTTTGGATTTGAATAAACTTTCTGATTATACTCCCCCCATTCCTTAACATTCTCAGTATTATTCTTCCCGGAATTTCTGATAGCTTCATTTCTTTGTTCTTGTAACTGTTGATTATAAACAACCTCTGAGCTTTTTTGAAGTACATCTTTTAATGCAGGGTCTAAATCCGTATAATCAAAAATCCCTGCGGCTATAAGGCCCAGAAGAGGATTTGCCTCACTTTTAGATTCTTCCTGAGTCTGATTTGTATTTTGATTATTATTTCTTTGAGCAGTTTCATCTACAGCACAACTATTCATAAAAGATGAAAAACCAAGAATTCCTAATCCAAGAAAGATTTTCCCAAGTAATCCTAATTTCTTTATTTTTGGTTTAAAAGAAATTAAATCTTTTTCTTCTATTCTTTGTTTTAAATTTAATGGCATTTTATTTTTTATTCAATATTAATTTTTTATCAATCTTTTTGTTTCTATTATTTTTTTATTTTAATATTTTAAATTTAATTATTTATTTTTTTTAAAGTCCAACAATTATTTTGATTCTATTTAATATGCCTTTATTAATGGTTTTTTCTTTATCATCAATAATCCATTCTATACCATCGTCTGTGGCTTTTCCAGCGAGATTTATATAAGCGCCACAATCTCCTAAACTCGCACAAATTTTATTCATTTCTTCAAACCAGTCATCTGTATTAGCATTGCAATTTTCTTTACAATCATTTTTTCCTTGAATCATTTCAATAATATCACTTTCATATTCCATTTTAAGATTCACACTTGCCAAATCACAAATAGGTTCTGAATCACTTTCTTCCCAAAAACTTAATCCTGGAGGGATATTTGGAAGACAAACTCCTGTATCTAATTTCAAATCTTTTAATGAATCAATTTTTGAAACTTCTACAAACTTTGGTTCATACCAATAACAATCTCTTTTTTCTATATTTTCGCAATTTTCTTTTTCATCTTGTTCAATACAATCTGTCCATCTATTCGCAACACAACCAGATTCTACAAAAGATTCACTATTTCCAATCTCTATAAATTCTTGAATGCATACTTTATTTCTATAATCATCACAAGGTTCAATTATTTCTTCACCATTTATACAAATATGTCTAAAATGTCTACTGCCAATCACATCCTTACCTTCACCAATGTTTTTCTGTTGGTAAACACACCAAGATTCACCATTTTTATAATCATTTCCATCTTGAGTATCATAACAATTTAAATCCTGACAAATATAATCCCCATAACTTGCATCACCTATTGAACAAATACTTCCTTTAAAATAATCACAATTTCCACAAGTTTTTGAACCAGCATTTCCAGTTCCAGAATTAAATCCACAAGCTTCTGATTTGTCAATTACCTTTTTCCAATAAGATTTATCATTTAATTTACTTGCATCATAAATATTTGCAGGATTCCCACAACTATCTTGAAAATAAACTTCATCTTTTCCATTAGCACACATTGTTTTTGATGTTGGACCGCAATTTGTTCCTAATTCTTCAGCAGAACATAAATAATCTTTAAAGAATTCAGTAGATCCACCAATATTCTGCATGTCTAAGCAGTCCTTTCTAGTTGTAAATTTACAATTTCTTTGGTAATCTTCTTCATAAACACAAGCACCTTTATCTTGAGATGCAGCAACTGCAATACAAGTTAATTCGTCATCAATGTCTTGCCTAAAATCCGTTTCTAAACCATATAATCCTGAAAGTCTTTTACATCTTGTTAAACTAACAAAGCTTGCCTGGCTTCCTAGTACACAGCACCCTAATTCACATTGATTTATATTACATTCTGAATCATCAATCCAGGTTCCATTATTATCATTGCATACTTTTTGAGGAGTATTTTTCATACATAATCCTTCTTGACTATCATAACAACAACCAGTCTTGCAAAAACTTGTTGATTCACAACTTGTTGGGCTTATTCTAAAATTATCATTACAATTTTCTTGTAAAGTATTTTGACACCAAGCATTTCCCTGGGTTTTTTCACAACAAACATTAAATGAAGGCCAAGTCTGATTCTGTGCATTTAATACTAAGGAGCAAGAACTAACTATTAAAATTCCAATCAACAAAAAAAACAATGTTTTTTTTATCATCTTTGTTTTTTTGAGTTTTAAATTCAGCATTTTATTTTTTTATTTAATATTTTATTTCCCAATAATCCCTGGAGGAAAAACTAAACTTTTTGAAGCAAACATAAATTTTTCTAAAGATGTTTTATCAGTTAAAATATAAATTTTTGTTCCATCCCCTTGAATTTTCTTCTCAATTTTTAATGAAGGATAATAAATCATATAAGTCATTATTTCTGAATCTCCTTGTGATGCCTCAAAATTTAAAATAGAGCTGGCAATCATAATTATTTTGTATAAATTAGAGTCAATATTTGTTTTAATAGATTTATATGATTCAGTTTTATCTTTGGTGATCTTTAAATCTAAATCAATTGTGGCAAAAATATTATTTGGAATTAATTCTAAAGATTTTTTTTCTAAAGAAGTTTTAACAGAATCTATACATCCCTTTATTTTTGGAGTAATATATTTTTTTAATTCTTTTTCAATTGATTGTTTTAAAAGTGGTTTTTGTATTATCCCTTCTTTATAATTTTCTTCAGTGTAACAAAGATATTCTATTTTATTATTTTCATATAAATAATAATTTTCTGGGGAAATAGATCCGCCTTGTGAAGAAATCAATTCAAGCCCTTCTGATAATGCTTCTTTTGAACAATCTTTAATTTGATTTATTGGAGATTTAGTATTAAAAATTGTTGTTAATTCATTATTTCTTGTGAATAATAAAACCAAAAGAACAATTATGGCTAATGCCAAAATTATAAATATTGTTATCTGCGCCCTTTTATTATTTATTTTTAATCTTTTTTTCATCTCTTTATTACTTATTGTTATCACTAATTATTTTATTGATTATACTTTTTTAATGACAATATTCTTTATAAAACTTCACATAATTTTTTAAAATTAAATTAATGTGTAAGCTTTAATAATTATTTTCCCCCCTTTGTTTTCAAAATTATCTTTGCATTGCATGTAATAGGTTTTTAATTTCCATTCTGTGAAATGTGTATGTTTATCATCTTGATTCTGCATTAAATTTGAATCTTCATAAATAAAATCTTCATCAAAACCATATTTACATTCTGCAGCCTCATTAGTTTTTATTTCTAGGTTATTGCCCTCTGAATTATAATAGGCCCTTACTATTTTTGGGCCTTGATTGTCAATTTTTATTTTAAAAGATGTTGAATTTTCTGCTAAATTTCCTGCAATATCTTTGCATGCAAAATCTAATTCATAACTTCCTTGAATTACATTTGTAGCTTTATAAGAATGGAAATTAGAATTTGTTTCTGTAAACTGATCCATATATCCATTTCCTTGCCAGCTACATATTGCTTTTCCGTTTTCTGCACCACCAGCAGTTTCTAATCTTAATGTTAAAGTCATTGGTTCTACACCAGAAGTAATTTCTGAGTTATTTTTTGGAAGAATATTTTTTATTATTAATTTAGAAGATGAAGGAGACAATTCAAATTCAAAACTTTGTTGCATAGAATTCCTTGAATCATTGTTTTCTCCTAACCAAGGTTGATCTCTGCACCTTATATAAAAGGTGTTATGATTTTTTAAATCTGTTAAAATAGTTTTACAAGGCCAACCATATAATGTGGCATCTATTAAATCATTTTGGCAAATCATATAGTTTTCCATTTCACTATAAATTTTATCATCAAAAGACCAACTACAATTTGCCGGCTCATTAGAATAAATGGTTAAATTTTGTTCTGTTTGATTATATTTAATAAATGAATTTGTTAAAGGAATTGTTTTTGTAATTCTTGGAGGTGTTAAATCTGCTCCAGGATTTACACAACTTTGTATAACATAAGGAATTATATTTTCTGCACCACCAGCACTTTTGCATTTCACAAAATATTCTATTTTTCCTAAATCTTGTATTTGTTCTGCACTTAAATTATATTGATTTGCAAAAGCATTTATATTCGGCATTAAAATTTCTAAACTATGATTTATTAAGTATAAATTATTATCTCCAAAATAAATATTGGCATCACCATATTGTTGGGTTGAATTATCCATTATTTTACATTGTGAGGGTTTGTTTGTTTTAATTCCAAATTTTACTCTTGTGTATTCTTCAATACAATTTCCATTTGAATCTTTAATACTAAACCCTTTAGCAAAATTATCATGATTTGTATCTACATATTTGTAACCTTCACTAATCTCTTCAAGCCAAGGACTTATTTTTGGAGATGAAATATCACTAGAAGGAATATTTATGCACATTTCATTAGAAGTGCCTTTATTAATAAATTGACAAGTTTGACCTAAAGATTGGCACCTATATTCTGTACAAGGATTCATAAGATTGTTATTGCAGAATTCACAATTTTCTCCCCCGGCAGGTGCTTGCCAAGCAAGGCATTTGAATTGAACAGTTTTTTCTCTTGTGTCTCCTATTCCAAATATTTCACAGAAGGCCCAAATAACTACTGCTACTGCTACTGCAATCAGAAGTGAGGATAAAAATTCGAGTGCAACGATTTCCAAAGATGATAAAATTCCTAAAGTTGTTCCTGTTAAAATTTCTCCAACAAGCATAATATCTGCAGCTTGCCCTTGTAACCCAAAAATTGCAATAAATATTTCTGCAACTGCTACTGCAGCGCCAAGTGTTAAAATTGCATTCCCAAAACTTGCTACACCTGCCCAAAGACTACCTCCCCCAGTTGCCGGGAGAATTCCCCCGATTATAGATATTAAATTTGTTTGTCCTCCAGCAACAGCCCCGACAACATTTGCTAAAAGACCTATTGCTCCAACACCCAAACCTATATTAGCAATTAAATTTGAATTATTATTTAATCCACTTGCTTGTCCTAAATCTTCAGGAATTCCTAAACCGCCGAAAATGCCTGTGAAATTTCCAGGCTCTGCAGGTTTTTGATTTGGATTGTCATTTGAATATTTTTTTAAATTATTTAAATAATTACTATCTAATTTTGGAGCATTTCTAACAGAGTATCCATCATCACTAATTTCTCCAGCAAAATTAACATAAGCACCACAATCTCCGAGGGTTGTGCAGAGGTCATTCATTTTTTCTGTGAATTCTTTATTTTTGCAATCACAATTTTTTTCGCACACCCATTTAAGTGCCCAATTGACTAATTTTTTTTGTTCAAGATAAGTACAATTTACAGAACCAAAATCACAGGTTTGAATATTTCCTCCAGGATATTGAGGAACACATAAATCAAATTTAAAGTCATCATCAATATCTGTAGATTTAATAAAACAATCTGGATTTTCTTCACATTTTTCAGTCATATCTTCATCATCTGTATTATATTCAAAACATTCTCTCCATTGATTTACTCTACAACCAGCTTCTGTGAATGTTTTTCCATTATCAAGTTCAAGAGTGTTCTGAACACAAATTTGATTTCTGTAATCATCACAAGCCTCAATTATCTCTTCACCATAATAACAAATATGTCTTATCTGTCTGCTTCCAACAATATCTTTTCCTTGTCCAATTGTTCCCTCATATTCACACCAAGATTCCCCATTTTTTCTAGGAATCCTGTTAGAATCAATGCAACTTAAGTCTCTGCAGACATAATCTCCTTGTGTTGGAGCCGCATCTATTCCTGGCCGATATTGTCCACAGATAGTTCCAAAAAAAACATTGCATTCTTGATAAATTTCTTCAGGATTATTACAAGAATCAAACCAATAAATTTCTTGTTTTCCGCTTAAACAATTAGTATAAGAATGCGAAAGACAAGTAGTGTTCAATTCAGAATCTGAACAAAAAGTATTTTCATAAAAACTACCTGCATCTCCTGTTCTTACAATGCAATCCCCCCTATGTGTGAAAATACAGGTGTTTTCACTATTACTTTCAAAAACACAAGCACCTTGATTTGCATTTTCAGTTAAAAGAATACATTCTACCTCAGAATTAATATCTGTTCTAAAATCTATGGGGGCTCCAAGAAATTTAGATTCTATATTGCAATTTTCTTCATTTGTCCAATAGGCATTATTTCCTAACAAACAACAACCCCTTTCACATTGAGTAATTGCACAAGATTCATCATTAAACCAAGTTCCTTCTTCACATAAACTTTTTGGGGTTTTTTTATTACAAAATCCAATTTCCGAATCAATGCAACAACCCAATTTGCAAAATTCAGTATCTTTACATTGTGTTGGAGATGTTTGAAAATTTGAATCACATTGTTCTTCAGAAAGGTATTGACAGAAACTTCCTTCTAATGTTTTTTCGCAACAAGCATAATTTTCTAAAGGGTCTTCTGCACTAACAATTTTTATTGAAGAAGAAGAAACTAAATAGGAAAATGCAAAAACACTTATCATTAAAATAATTATTTCTAAATAACTAATTCTCTTTTTTATTTTAAATTCCTTACCTTGTTTTTTTTCTATTTTCATTATTTTATTGTATCCTTAATTTTTTTATTGAACTCTTGATTTTTTGATTTCCTTTTGAGATTTAAAAAAATCCCGGGGGTAGAACACAGCCCCTTACAGCAAAAATAAATTTTTTATTTGAGATTCTCTCTGTTATTGTGTAAATTGTGTCTGAATCACCAGTCCTAAATTTATTAATATTATATTTTGGGTAAAAAAGCATAAAACCCAAAATTTCAAAATTACAATATTGTGCTTCTTGATTTGTAATTTCTAATGCAATTTTTGCTAAATTATAAATTGGATGAACTAAATTCACTTTAAATTTCTTAAATTCCCTAGTGTTTTTTTCATTTTTTATTATTATTTTTCTATTAACTTCTCCCAGAACTTGATTTGGTCTAAGATTTATATTGACCTGCATTTCATTTGAATTTTGAATTTCAATTTCGTATTTATTACTAAGTTCAGATTCTAAATTGCTAAAACAATTATCAATTATCAGAGAAGCATATTCTTTTATTTCTTTTTCAATATTGCTTATTAGGTGTGGTCTTTGATTTATACAAGGAGTGTAATATCCTTGAATATAACATAAATAACTTATATTTTTATCTTGATACATTATACTATTTTCTGGAAAAATATCGCCGCCTTGTTCACTTAAAATTTCTAAAGATTCTTCAATTGAATCTTTAATACAAGATTCAATATATGTTTGAGGATTTTTCTCATTAATAATAATTGGTTTTTTAGGTGTATTTAAAACAAAGATTATTGCAATGCTTACAATTAGAGCAAGAGCTAGAATTATAAAAATAGTTACTTGTGCCCCCTTATTTTTTATTTTTATTCTTTTTATCATCATTTTTTATTGCATTTTTTTATTCTTTTTCATCCTTATTTTTTTTATCATTTTTCATTTAGCATCCACAAATTTACTTTTAATTTTTTTATCCTAAGAATTCTTCTTTCTAATGCAAGATCCATTAAATAAGATTGAGCAGTATTCCAACTAATTTTTAAAAATTCCGAGAGTTCAGAAGTAGTAATAACCTTATTCTTTTTAATAAAATTCACTATTTTATTTTTTTGTTGATTATTCATTTTTTGTTGATAATTTATCTTTTATAAATTGTCCTTTGGAGTAATGTTCAGCCCTTATAATCTACATAACATTGAGCATATTAGTATGCCTATGAATAACCATAGTTCTTTATAAAGTTTTTGCAAATTTAATTCTAAGAGAAATTTTTAATATAAAAATTTAATCAGTTAATTTTATCAATTTTCACAGAAGATTAATCTTATAAAAACTTAGGGGATTATTTTTAATTTTAATAGTTTTTAATCTTCAGTTTCAACTCTTGGAGCAAGAATAAAGCTAAGTTCAATAAAAGGTGTATTAAATTCTAATTTTAAGGGATAATCTATTCCAAAATTTATTTTTATTTTATCTGTAATTTTTGTAGCCTTAATCATTTTCTGAAGATATTCTAAAGAATATTTTGAGACTGCTTTTTGAGATTCAATATTTAATTCATCAGAAGAAAATTCTGATTTAAATGAATTTAAAGATCCCTTAGCCTTTATCAGAAATTTATTTGGTTCTGCAATAAATGAGCAGGAATCTGCAACAACCATACAATCTTCAATAGATTCTGCGAAATCTACAGAAGCCATTTCAATTTTAGAAGTAAATTCAAGATTTGGGAGTTCTTTTTCTTCACTCTCAATATCTATTAAAGATAAGTTAAATTCTTTTTTTATTCTGTCTACTATTTCTAATCTTAATTCATTTTCTTGTTTAGTTATTATTAAAACACTTCTTACACGAATTCTTCTTAATACAGATTTCAAACTATCTAAACTAATCCCTAAAATTTCTTCTTTTTCAACTTCTAATTCTGAAAAAGCACTCGCAGGCAATTTAAAAGAAATCATTGCAACATTTGCCGGATCAATAGCAATCAAATTCATCCCCTGATTATTAACTTTTATTCTAACCTCATTAACTAATTCAGAGATTATACTAATAATATCTGAAAAAATTTTTGGATGTTCTAATTTTAATAACATTTAGCAATATTTTAATTTAATTTATAAATTTTTAGACAATTCTTTTAACAGGGCTATTTTACTTTTAAACATTATTATATTAAATAATAAGGAATTATATAAAGCTAAAATATTGATTTTATTTATAAATTGCTTTTAATTAACAAGAAGAACTAAAGAATTTAATACTTTAAAATATTTTAAAAAATATGGAATTTAATGAAAATCGGATAAATAAAATTTTATCTCTTTATTATTCTAGAAACGACATTGGAAAGGCAATTTTTGATTTTTCTGAAGATCGGGAATGTATTGCAAGCTATATGATGAAATATTTTGGTAAAAGGCCGGATTTTTTTCAATATAAATCTGATATTTTAGGACAAGTTAAACAAGGTGCAACTTCTTTTCATTGTTCTGAAGAATTATGGGATGAACCTTCAGAAATTTCAACAAATCTTTCAAGAAAAGAATTGAATAATTTAAGGAAGGGGTGGGATTTACTTCTAGATATAGATTCTCCTTATTTAGAATATAGTAAAATTTATGCAAGATTGATAGTCAATTTATTAAAATTTCATGGAATTGAAAATGTGGGGGTTAAATATTCTGGCAATAAAGGATTCCATATAATTGTCCCATGGGGGGCATTTCCTAAAGAAGTTTATGGAATGCAAACTAAAGATATGTTTCCAGAATGGCCCAAATTAATTTGCCAATATTTAACAGAAACTCTTAGAGAAAAATTAACCGATGAAATTCTTGAAAAGGAAAATTTAAGTGAAATTGCTAAAAAAATGGGAAAGAAAAAAGAAGATTTAATTATTACTGAATGCCTTTCATGCCATAGGCCAGTAAAATTAGGGAACCTTGTAACTTGGTCTTGTTTTAATTGTAAAACTGAGAGAACTATGTTGCAAAAAAATAAAAGAATTCCTAAATGCCCAGATTGTAAAAAAGAATTAATTGAAAAATTGAGGGAGAAAATTTATGTCTGTGATTTTTGTGGCATTAATTCAAAATCTAATCCAGATATGTTTAGTAAAACTAGGGCAAAAACAGAAAGTTTAATTGAAGCAGATCTTGTTTTAGTTTCTTCAAGACATTTATTCAGAATGCCCTATTCTTTGCATGAAAAAACTGCACTATCTTCTATTGTGATAGATAAAGATAAAATTAGGGATTTTCAAATAAAAGATGCTAATCCTTTTAAGGTAGAAATTAAGAATTTCTATCCAAAGCCCAAAATTGATGAGGCAAAAGAACTTTTACTTCAAGTTCTTGATTGGAAAGAGAATCAAGAAAGAAAACAAGATTTTTTAAAAGAACAAAGTGAAGCCTTTTTTAAATCAAAAAGAAGTTTAGACCCTAAAAAAGCAAATTCTAAAAAAACAAATTCCAAATATCAAAAAATTCTAATTGATAATCCTTCTGATGAAATTTTTCCACCTTGTATAAAAAATCTTTTAAAGGGAAGAAAAGATGATGGAAGAAAAAGAGCCTTGTTTATTTTAATCAATTTCTTTAAATCTTTAGGGTTAAATGAAGTAGAATTAGAAAAAAGAATAAATCTTTGGAATGATAAAAATTATCAGCCCTTAAAAAAAGGATACATACAATCACAATTAAATTGGTATAAAAAAAATACGACAAGACTCCCCCCAAATTGCGATAAATCTAATTATCAGGATTTAAATATTTGTCATCCAGATCAATTATGCAGGCAAATTAAAAATCCTTTGAACTATTCTGTAAAAAGATTCTTTAAAAGCATCAACAAATTTAAATAGTCTTTTAGTGTTTGTGTTTTATGAAGAAGAAAACCATTTCCAAAATTTTTATAGTCTTTTTTATCTTAATACTTTTGAGTTTTATTAATATTATAAGTGCAGAAAATCAAACAGAAATTGAAAAAGCATATTCTTGTTTAGAAACAAATCTTGATGACAATTGTGGGGGAGAAACATCAACAATAGAACAAATTTCTTTTAGTCTTTTAGCTATGGCATATGATTCTAGTATAAAGGCAGACTGTAAAAATTTATTAATGGATAAAAAACAGGAAAATTGTTGGGGAACAACAGGTTCTGCAACTTGTGATTTAAAATCTACAGCTCAAGCAATTCTTGCTTTAGAACATATTAATTCCAATAATGAGGATTATATTGATTGGATCGTAAGTAATAAAAAATTAGCAAAAAATCTTGAATGGTTTTTAGAAATAGATACTTATAATAATTCTGAATGTAAAATTAAAGTTAATGGTGGCGATGAAAGAACTTTTTATATAAATGAAAATAAAAAAATCTCAGGCACTAGTAGTTGTTTAATTCCTGCAGAAGAAGATTATTATTTAAAAATAAAACCTTCTTGTTTTGAAAATAATTTTACAATTTCTTGTGATCAGAATTTTGTTACAAGCTTAATTTATAAAAAACCCGGGGAAGAAATTTATCATATATCAAGTGATAGTAATTCTGCATCAGCACTTGGCACAACAGAAGAAAAGATCAAAGTATATTGTTTTTCAATGTCTGATACTTGTGATTATGGAGGAAGTTTATGGTCTGTTCTTGCTTTATCAAAAAAAGCAAAAGAAATTTCAGGATTTTTACCTTATCTTGATGCAATGTCTGACGAATCTATTAATAAAAAATATTTCCCAGAAACCTTTTTGTATCTTCTTACAGAAGAAGATAGTTATTTTACAGAAATCATTGATAAACAAAAGCAAGGAAAATATTGGAAAGAAGGAGAAAATAAATATTATGATAGTTCCCTAGCTTTTTTATCATTAGGTGGCAGTAGTTCAAATTCAGAATTAATTGAATCTAAAAATTATTTTTTACAATTGCAAGAAATTTCTGGATGTTGGAATTCAGATAATCTTAGAGACACAGCATTTCTTTTGTACTCTGGATGGCCCAAAGCACCTTTATTAGGTGGTGGCACTTCTTCTGAAGTGGAAAATTGCGAATCTTTTAATTATTTTTGTATTCCTGCATCTCTTTGTCCTTCAGAAGAGATTTTAGAAAGTTCAGTTTATTCTTGTCAATCCTTAACAGATATTTGTTGTAAGACACAACCTTCTGAACAATCTTGTTATGAAAAAAATGGAATTATTTGTAGGGCAGACGAAATTTGTACTGGATCTGAAGTAAGTGCTTTAGATACAAATTCTTGTTGTTTAGATTCTTGTATATTAGCATCTATAGAAGAAAATGAATGTGAGGATATGGGATATAATTGTAGAATTAATTGTTTTGATAATGAAGAAGAGAAAACAGCCTATGATTCTTATTGTGATTATGGGAAAATTTGTTGTGGGCAAGAACCAGGAGAAGAATCAAATTTATTGTTAATAATCCTCCTAGGAATTTTAATTATCTTAGTTATTTTGGCAATTATTTTTAGAAATCAATTAAAAGTCTGGTTATTCAAAAAGAAAAGTAAATTTCGATTTGGTAATTCTCCTTCTCAAATAAAAAGGCCTCCAATGCCTCCAGCAGGCATGGTCCCAAGAATGGGTCCAAGAAAAATGCTTTTAAGAGCCCCTTTTAGAAATAATTATCCACAGAAAAGACAATTACCCTTAAGAAAACCATTGCCGGTTAGAAGGCCCTTAACAGGTAAAAAAGAAAATATCCAAAATAATCCTTTATCAAAGCAGAATAGTAAAGATAAAAAAGATAAAGAATTCGAAGAAACTATGAAGAGATTAAGAGATATGTCTGAATAATCCAGATTTTTTTAGGGATTGATTTCAAAGAATCAAAACATTTTAAAAACATTTATTAATATGGAAAATAGATCTTAGATATGAAAAAAAAGGGATTACTTTTCTTAAATGTTACAATTTTTCTAAATTTAATTTTAACTTTAATTTTAATAACCCAGACAATTGCTTTAGAAATAGATTTTTCAAAATCTTCTTATCAACCAAGAGAGATTTTACAAGCCGAAATTACTGGAGGATTAATTGATGTTAATGCAAAAGATTTTTTTATTTATGAAAAAGGTAGTCAGCATTCCATACCCACAATCCCCTATTTACTTAAAAAATATAACAAATATTATTTTTATACAATTCTTCCAAATAAAGAAGGAAATTTTTCTTTTGTAATAAAAAATCTGAAATATTTTGATGAAGGAAGAATTGTCACACAAGATTTTTCAAGAGATTTAATTATTGAAAAAAAAAATGAATCTGCACTTTCAATTGAACCAGGATTTATTTTAACTAGTGAAGATTTTTCAATTAAAATTAAAAATATTAATGAAAGAACCCCAATTATAACAAAATTAATTTCTACAGATCAAATTCAAAATTTTTCTTTAGAAAATGAAGAAGAAAAAATAATAAAATTTTATATTTCTGAAATAAGTGAAGATACTATTTTAGAAATTAATAATTATAAAATTCCAATTTTTTTGATTAAAAAAGAAAATCAAACAGGAATTCCTAATAATGACTTTCCAAATAATCAAATAAATCTAATGATTACTCCTTCAAAAATAAATGCCTCTATTATTGCTGAGGAGAATTATCTTTTTATCTTTTTATTAAAGAATTTCGAAGAAAAAAACTTAACCAATCTCAAATTTTCTACAAATTTATCAAAAGATTTAAATTTTGAAATAAATCCAAGGGAAATAAATTCTTTAAAAATTAATGAAAGCGTTTTTATTAATTTAAGTATAAATATTCCTCAAAAATTTAAAGAAAAGATTTATGGGGAAATGATTTTAGTTTTTGATGACCCTTTTGAAAATCTTAATAATTCTCTTATCAATCTTTCTATTCCAATTTTTTTTGAAATTGTTGAGAATATAGCAGAAGTAAATTTAAATGAAACAAGTGTAACAGACTCTTTGAGTTGTTTAGAAATCGGAGAGATATGCAATTATGATCAGAAATGTAACGGGGAGATAAGTAGAAGCCTAGAAGGGCCTTGTTGTATTGGAAAATGCATTGAAGATAAACCAAAATCTAGTTCAGGAAAATTAATTTTATTTTTCTTGTTTTTATTTATTTTATTAGGGATTTTCGGATTTTATTTATATAAAAAGAAAAAACAAAAGAATAAAAAATCCTCAGAAAATTTTTTAAAGCAAAAGATAGACAAATTTGAAAGAAAAGACTCTTTCAAAAAATTCAAATAAAAAATAATTAATAGTTAATTATAAAAAGTGAAATTCTCAAGATAAAATCTAAGATTACTTTTTTATTTTTTTAGAAATTTTTACCTTTTTCTTATTTTTATTATTATTAGGAATTTTCTTCATAGGATTCTTTTTAATTTTTTTTAATTTTTTCAATTTATTTTCCGTAATAATTCTCTTTTCTTTTTTTTCTGAACATTCTTTTAATTTTTCCGCTAAAATATTTCCTTGCATAATTAATGTTTTTGTCATTTCATCATATCTATGCAGTTTTACTGTTAATGCAGATAAAGTCGCGCTTAAATCAAAATTTTTTAATATCAATTCTTTTGGTTCAAGTATTTCAATGTGTGCTGGGAACATGTTGAACACAATAGAAAATATTTTATTTAAATCATCTGCTTGAAGTTCAACTTCTGCAAAACTTGTAAATAAATTTTTTATATTTTCTTTTTTAATTAATTTTGCTTTATGAATTTTTTTCTTTAAAATATCGATGCCATTAATTTTTCCAAGATCTTCAATTAATTTTTCCAAGGAATTTTCAATATGTTTTGGGGGTCTTCCCAATATTTCAAAAATAAATGCTGCGATTATTTTTTTAGGTTCTTGCATAATAGGGTAAATTAATCAGGGTTTTTAAATCTTTTATCAAGCTTAAAATTTTTCATTTGCAAAATTCGATTTTTTCTTCCTATTAAATTTTCTAAGTAAAATTATTCCTGTGAAAAAAATTAATAGTAAAAAGGCGTAAAGTAGATATTTTCTTATAAAAACCTGATTTGATTCATAAATTAATTCTGGATTAGATTTAAGTTCTTTTTTTAAATTACTTTTTGCCCCCAAGTAAATTATTGAATTTTCAGTTAAATTTTGATTTTCTAATTCAGGATTGCTCAAATTATTTTGATCTTCTGTATTATTGGATTCTTGGGAAGGATTTTCTTGTTTTTCCAAGATCTTAATCTCTTTTTCAATAATTATTTCACTATCTTTTATCTTTGCATAAATCTTTACATCCCCACTAAAATTTTCATAATCTGATTTCATTTTTAAAAAAACTATTTTAGTTTTATTTCCAGGACCCTGAAAAAAATCATAGATATAATAATTTCCAGATTTCCATTCATTATTTCCATCGTCATATCTTTCTGAAATTATTTTTGTATCGTCTTTTAGTTCTATCCATATTTTTAAATCATATTGTTTATTTTCTGAATTATATATTTTTACTTCAATTTCAAATTCTTGATCATTTATTATTTCCTCTTCTTCCCAATTTAATTCCAAAGTAGAAATATTCTCTGAATTGCTTTGATTATTTTGGTTATTCGAGGAATTATCTTCTTCATTTTCTAGGCCAGGAGTTGGTTCAGCCGAAATCCAACTGCCATTGATTAATTGAAGAGAATTACCATCCCCGGCCCCACCCATTTCTGAATTATATGAGACATTTTGTATTAATTCTCCTAGAGAATTATAAAGTAATATTAAATCTCCTCCATTATTCAATGTGAATCTTCTTTCAGCAATAGGACATAAGACATTAAAATATTGAGAAAAATTAAATGGCCGCTTTGCAATTATAAAATAATCCATAGATTTTATAATGGTTGTGTCAGAGTTAGAAAAATTAATTAAACCAACAGCCCCTTCATTATCAATTTTCCATTCATTTAAATCAACATCCTCTTGTGTAGGATTGTATAATTCAATCCATTCATTATATGTTCCACCACAAAAAACATCAGGAGAATACATAATTTCATTTATTAAAATGTTCCCAGAAATTAAAGGTATAGAATATAAAATTAATAAGAAAAGACTGATTAAAATGAATTTGATTTCATTTTTTTTAAAACTTTTCATATAATTAAATAGGGTATAAACTTTTTAATTATTTCTAATTTTGATATTAAGAATCAAAGAAAGAAAGTCAGAGAAAATAAATTATTTTAGATTGTAGAACTAATTCCTCAAATTTTTTCTTGAGGGTCCCTAAGTTCATCATAATATTCCACAGGAATTTCCGAAATTTTATTTTTATTATTCTTATTTTTTTTATTTTTAAAAAATTGAGAGAATCTTTTTGATTTTTTTCTAATTATTTCAGAATTAATAACCCAGTTTTTCCCAGAATCTTTCATAGTTTTTGGATTTAAAAAAAACCAACCTTGCCTATTTAACCTAATAGCAATTATTGGTTTTAAACCAAAAATATTTGAAAAAACAATAAATCTACTTATTTGATCTTTAGTAATATATTTTGGAAGATTTTTACAAGACTTTACTTCGATACAATATTTCTCTCCTTTTTTACCTGCAATAAGATCACAATCGGCATTTTCCATAACTCCGCTTCCAGCAACCCGCGCAGCCCGATAATTATTTTCAACAAATATCTGAAAAAGTTCTCTTTCAGCCTTACTTCCTTTTGCTTTATTTTTTGACATTTTCAACCTCTGGCATTATATATTATCCAAAGGAGACTTTATATTTTTTATTGATGCTTGCGAGATTTGAGTATAAATTTGAGTTGTTTTTATCGAAGCATGTCCAAGAAGTTTTTGAATTATCCTTAAGTCAGTTCCTTGTTCTAAAAGATGTGTTGCAAAACTATGTCTAAGTAAATGGGGATAGACCCTTTTTTTAATCTCTGCTTTTTTACCTGCATTTTTTATAATTTTTGCAATAGTTTTTTTAGTTAATTTTCCTTCACGATTTGAAGGAAATAAAATATCTGAATTATGAATTTTATTATAATTTTCAAGTTCTTCTTTTACACTTTCTGGAATCTTAACAAATCTATCTTTTTTTCCTTTTGCTAAATTTATCTTAATCAAGCCTTCTCCAAAATTAATCTCTTGTTTTCTTAAATTAACAATCTCGCTAACTCTTAATCCACAACCATAAAGTAACTTAATTATTAGTTTGTGTTTAATATTATCTGTTTTATTTAACATAGATTTTATTTCATTCATTGTAAGAATTTCAGGAAGAGTTTTATTTCTTTTTGGATTAGGAATATCTAATTTTTGATTCAAAATATTTTTAAAAAAATACCTCAAAGCAAAAACATTATGTCCTATTGATGCAGGACTATTTTTTGTTAATTTCCCAAGGAGAAATTCTTTTACACTTATCTGATTAACCCCCTTATTTTCAGCAAATTCAAGATATTTTTTAACTTGATTTAAATAACCTTTAATTGTTTCTTTAGAATAATTCTTCAGTTTTAAGTTTTCCTCAAGTTTTTTTAATAAACCTTGCATAATAAGATATAATTGATTAAGGTATAAAAAGGTTACTAAAGTAACCTTAAAAGGATATATAATCTAGTAAAGGTTAATATCCGGAGTGTTAAGTGA
>Ga0268281_1000462_pt1 | contig 30315 bp, 25 predicted proteins | sample saktaG_10_FD_190134 | JGI IMG/M metagenome (GOLD analysis project Ga0268281, IMG submission 190134) | Saline water microbial communities from Sakinaw Lake, British Columbia, Canada - sak_2011_5_24_50m | ecosystem: Environmental > Aquatic > Non-marine Saline and Alkaline > Saline ...
AACACCGGTACTCATATCCAGAAGACGCATAACCAGGTTTTCCCCGTAAATAGTAGGAATAGAAGAAACTCTTACATTAATTTCCCTGTTTTCTATCTTTACCGTAAACCGCCCGTCCTGAGGGATCCGCGATACAGCGATATCCATATTGGAAAGAATTTTTATTCTCGAAATGATCGGCAGGATCATGGCCTTTGACGGCGATGGGACCTCCTGAAGCCTCCCGTCTATTCTGAACCGCAATTGAACAGTATGGGCCTCGGGACTGATATGGACGTCACTTGCTCCCTCCCTGACCGCCTGCGTGATGATGGAATTAACCAGGCGAATAATCGGCGGCTCTGCGGCCTGATCCTGGAGTGAACTTATCTTAACCTCTTCCTCGTCTTCACTGCCGGGTTCGACATCTATTTCGACATCGTCCATTTTTTCCAGCTCTTCCATAAAGCCGGATTGTACCCCATACGTTAATCTGACCAGCTGGTTTATTTCCCGCTCGGAGCAAATAACAGGCTCCACCTCCATGCTGGCAATAAATTCAAGGGCATCAAGAGTATTGATATCCATGGGATCAACCATGGCTACCGTCAGAAGCTTCCCCTTTTTTCTCAGAGGGATCACTTTATTTCTCTGGCAAATGTCAAAGGGAAACAATTCCGCCAGATCGGGCTCTATCGGATATTTGTCCGGGCTGTATCTGTCGATTTTTAATTGCCTGCTGAGAACATCAATAAGTTGATCTTCCTGAACGAGGTTCTGTCGGACTAAATACTGCCCAAGCCTGAGGCCGCTTTTCTTCTGGCTTAACAAGGCCTTCCTCAGCTGGTCCTCCGTCAACAACCCGGCTTCGGTAAGAATTTCCCCTAATTTCTTTCTCTTTTTCAAGATTAATTTTCTCCTTTACTCCCTGCGCCAGTAGCGTGTCCTCTCTGTGGGGCACGGAGGCCCCACGCTACGCTCTCAAGTTAATGCCGAAGTATCGGCCGGCATAGCGGAGGTTTTTTACGAGTCTGTCATTTCTAAATTTGCGAAAAATACTGTATCATCTCCCCAATTTGAGACAATTTTCGAATCCACGGAAATAAGGGCAGGCAACTTGTCAATAGCTTCCTGCGCGGACCTTTCGTCTAAAAACCCGCCTCTGATGAGTATCGAAAATTTGAGACCATCACGGGTATTCCAGTAAGGAAGTATCTGCATCGGGGGCAGCTTGTCGGAATATTGCTGTAACAAAGTGTGCGCGCTCTCAAGCTCGTCTTTCTGCCCTATCTGCAACCGGTACATTGAAGGCGAAGGTTGCGATTCAGCGGAAATAACCGGAAAGCTTATGACATCTCCGGCCGTCACACGGTTCAGATTCCTTATACCGGGGTTGGCTTTCTTAACCAGTATGCGATACTGGTTATTATAAAAACCATAAACAGTCGCTATCATTTTCGATACTATCCATCCCTTTTCCACTCTTAATCTGCCCAATGTGTGAGGATATTCAGGAGTATTAATGGCTTCCAGAACAGGAGCGGGTGGACTCTCCGCTTCGGTATCCTTTGACGCGTTTGTTTCAACTTCTGCTGCTGTCTCACCTTCTTTCTTTTCCGGGACAATAACCGGCTGCTGCACGGGCTGAATGGTTTTCAGACTGTCAACGGGCATGCTTTTTATGTTCTTTCCGGTCTCGACGCTTTGTTCAGAAACCTTTGCCACATCAAAGGCTTCTGACTGTTCATTTGTTAAATGGACATACCTTTTTATATCGTCAATCCCTAAGCCCGTAACGAGCAGGATAACGAGCAGACCGGCAAGAGCAGTTACCTTTGTCCATGATATGGATTTTTTTCTACCGGAATTTTCCCTGTGAACACTGGCTCTGACCAGAAACCAGTTTACCCTGGTCCTGTTCTGAACAATAACGGCAAGAATGATCTGATGGCAGAGCGTTACTATTTTTCGCGGATAACCACCCGTGGCGCTGTGTATGTACCACATGGCCGGATATGTAAAACGCAGAGGGTTCTGACCTGTTTTGCTCGCCTTCTTCATCCTGTATTGAATCATTGACCGTGTATCGCCAAAATTCAGAGGACCTAAATCATAAAGAAAGTTAATCCGGTCTGTAAAGTTGGTCCGCTCTGCAAGGGTTTCCCGAAATTCATTTTGAGCAAAAATAACAATTTGCAACAATTTATGCTCACTGGTTTCATAATTGAGAAATTCCCTTAATATCTCCAGGCAGAATCCGGGAATCTTCTGTCCTTCATCTACGATCAAAACGACGATATTTTCTTTGCCGGCCCCCTGTTCAAGAAGATAATTCTTTATTTCCTCTTTCAGCTGCCATTCCGTCACGGAACCCACAGCTTTTTTTTCAAGGCCGAACATTCTGCCCACAGCGGACAAAAATTCTACAGGATTACCAAAACAGGGATCAAGAAGAAGATGCGTCTTGATATTCTCATCGTCATCAAACTTGCCAATAAGCCGGCGACAAAGGGTCGTCTTGCCGGTTCCTACATTGCCAATTACAATATTCAATCCGCGTCGCAGACGTATCGCTAATTCCAGATTCTGCAGGCATTTTACGTGCTGCGGAGATTGATAGAAAAACTCCGGTTCCGGAGAATTCGAAAAGGGTTCCCTGATAAGATTTAATATCTGATAATATTCCATTCACTGGCCCCTGGCCACTGACCTCTGACTACTATTCACTAACCACTACCCACTACCCACTGTTCACTGATCACTGTCCACTGATCACTGGTTCACTGTCCACTGTATCACTGACTTTCGTCTTATCCTCCATACCTGTTCCCAGAATATGAGGGGTAATGAATATAAGCACCTCTTCCTTTGCGTCGCTTTTCCCTTCTGATTTAAAAAGCCATCCCAGGAAAGGAATGCTTTTAAGTCCCGGGAGACCTGTGGTTGTATCCTGGATTTTTTGCTTGGTAAGTCCCGAAATGACGATAGTCTGGCCATTCTTTACAATCAGGGTTGTATCAGTCTGCTTTTTATAGATATAAGGATTCCCCTGGACGTTACGCGTATTGTCAACCTCGTCTTTTTTGACGTTGATATCCATCTTCATGTTTTCCCCGTCGATAACATGAGGTGTAATCTCCAGCCGCAGGACAACATCCTCGAACTTGACTTCCCGGTTGCCGTCCTTATCGACTGATACGTAAGGCACTTTTTCGCCATTTTCGGTAAAGGCCGTCTGGTTATCGAGCGTCGTTATAGATGGACTGGAAAGTATGTTGAGCTTTCCGTCACTTTGAAGCGCGTTCAACTGCATATCAAGAATATTGCCGCCAATTGTTCCGAACATCAATCCGAGAGATCCGGCGCCCGTTGCCGACATTCCCGCCGCCGGAAAATTTACGCCAAAACCCTGGCCGCTGATACCCGTCGAACCTGCCACTGGTGTATATCCTCCCGCCAGGGGCGCGCCTGTCCCACTTGTACCGCCCGGAGTCACATACAAATCATGGTTTCCGAGCCGCGGGGCATACATGCCGCCCCACTGAATTCCAAGATCTCGAGCTGTATTTTTTGTTGTTTCTACAATGTTCCCCTCTATCATGATCTGCGGTGTCGGTTTATCTATCTTTTCAATCATGGCGATAATCTTCTTCAGATCATCTCTCGCCGCCTGAATTATAAGAGAGTTCGTATGTTCACTGACCTTTACCGAGCCATAGGTTCCACCTTTTTCGTCTTTGGTCAGAAGCTCCGCCATGTTTTCGCCAAGCTTTTTAGTATCCGCAAAATCAACAGGAACAACCATCGTCATCAACGGCGCTTTCTCCCTCTTCTTCTCCTGCGCGTCTTTCAACTTCAGGTCATTCTCCAGATCCTGTACCGTTGCTATACGGAGGATATTACCCTCCCATATATACGTCAGCATCTGGGAACGCAGGATGCTGATGAACGCTTCATCCCAGGGAACTTCTTTGAAATCCACACTTACACGTCCCTGTATTTCCGACTTTATCAATATATTCTGCCGCACCGACCGTGCCAGCGCGCGAAGAACAGCGCCTACATCAGCATCACGCATCTTAAGGCTTACTTTATCCTCGGGAAGAGTTTTTTCCTCGGGAAGTATATCGCCTTTCTTCATCCCCGGCTCAGGCGGTATTTCAATGGAACGTACCTTTAAGATGGGCGAAGCGTCCCTGGACTCCTGAGACAAGACCTTCCATTTCTCGAAAAATGGATCTTTTTTTACCTCTTTTGTGCCGGCACAACCGAAAAGTAATATGCCTGCCACAATGGCAACAACAAAACATCCAATCTTTTTTCTTGCGTTAAGTACTTTCAAAACCGCCCCCTGCAATGAAAAGGTTACTCTTCTGATAAAAATGGAATTGTTATTTTCTCTCCACCTGTTTTGTCCATAATGATTACACTGGAAGGAGTTATATGTCCTACTTTGTATCCACTCGCCTCCAATTCATCCCCTGCCCGATAGTCCATTCCGTTTATAATGGCTGTCTTTCTTCCTCCGACCTCAAGATAACCGCTGTAGATAAGATTATCTTTCTCTATATTTCTTGCAGATCCCTCTGTCCTTTCTGAATTAAATGTATCAGACGTGGAAAAAGGATCGTTTGTCCACTCTTCTTCGGCACGATCGGCAATGTAAGCTTCAGTTCTGGCAGATTCATCATCCTTTAACACATCTGTAATTTCTCTAACCAGTTTGCTTTCACTGACTGTCGCAATACCCTGACTGACGCTTTGACCCACACAGCGACTGTCTCTGATTTTTTAGACGGCGAGGGAAGCAAAAGAATGTACGCGCCATACAGAACCGCTAAAACTGCTATGAAAATAATAGTCTTTTCTCTCTTCGACATATCACACCTAGTGAATCAGTGATTAGTGGTTAGTGATTAGTGATCAGTTTTCAGAGTCCGGTGCTCGGTGTTCACTGACCACTTACCACTGTTCACTACCCACTGAATTATCCAACTCCCAGCCATAATTTCATTTTAAGTTCCTTGTCCGCTGACCTTTGCTGAATTTCTATTTCCTCTATTTGTCGCATATATGGAACTTTTCCAAGTTCGGTAAGAAAATCACGCAAACCTGAAAAACTTCCTCTGACGGTCGCGTTGATCAATATGGAACCCTGTCCCTTTGAGATGGTTGTAAAGTCCGGATTTACCGATATAATTTCAGTATTGGATTTTCTTGCCAGTCCTTTGAATATTGACGGAATTAAATCAATATTGTTCTTGGGAAGTGAGCTCTTTTCAGGAAGGGGAAATTTATCCGGCGCTGACATTCCACTTTTTTCCACAAGCTTCGTATAGAGAGGCAAGAGTTCCCTTTGTGTTTTTATGCGCTGTTTAATGCCGGCAATCTCAATGTTCAGAGTATTTAATGACTTATAATAAGGATAAAGGACAAAAAGGATGACGGTCGCAATGATAACTGTAGAAATCAGAAGATAAATAACGCTGCGAACCGGGACGATGTCGTATCGGATTTTCATATTATGCCCTCGTCGAATTTGACGTTGAGGATAAAGCGGAGCACCTCAACATTTTTGAAGGATTCGGCGTTACTTTTAGTAATCTTTGCCTGGCTGAACACGGGGGAGCTTTGCAATTTAAGGACATACGCTACAAGAGAATCTTCAAGTGAATCCATGCCTCCGGAAACGATGCCTTCTATTGTCACACTGCCGGCTCTTTTGCTCCCTTTCTCTTCCGCTGCCGGAGTTGTTCCCATATGAGCAGTTACATGAAGAAGGCGAATATTTGAAGGAGTGATCAGAGACAGTTCTTTGATAGCTGCAATTCCCAGATATCTTTCGCTGTATTCCCTTACACGATTCAGGTCATCCTTAACCTTGGAAACAAAAATGGGAATTATGTTTTCATCAACAACGATATTCTGTTTTAATTGTTGCTCAAGCTCTGTGATTACGGACTTCTTTTCGTTGGCTGCACTTACCATCGCAAAGAGAACGGCAACACAAACCAGCAAAACAGCGGCAACAGCCGCAAACATCAGACGGTTGCCTTTTTCAATATTTGACCGCGTTTCCTTGTTCTTATACGTGAACAGAAGATTGGGAGTGCGTGACGGATCTGACAGCGCGGCGCCCAGGGCCGGCACAAGAGAAACTCTGTCAGAGGCAGACAGGGAGGAAGTAATCTCACCGGCAAGCGGTCCTCCCGGCTCCAGGGGATCCAATACCGCTTTTGCAATTCCCAGATCATTACCGATGTAATCCACTAGAGGCTTGCATGCAGTTATCGAAGTTGAAATATATATGGCGCTTACTTTTTCATTTCCAAGTGTCACCGTGGAATGTTGAAATGTTCTATCTACCTGCCTGATCAATCTGTCCAGGGCCGGATGAATCCATTCGATAATATCTTTTTCGTCGAGATTGAAATGCGTTCTGATATCTTCGGAAGAAGGTGAATCCGGACTGAGACCGAGCAGCACATTTCGCGCGTCTTCTATCTTCATAAAAGCATTCCCCGCAAAATCACCGGGCACAGACGCTTCAAGCAGCGATTCTTCAAGCCAGGCCTTCTCTACGCTCTCATTATACCCTTCCATAAGGTCCTGGGCCATACTGTCTGACCCGGTCCTGATACTCCGGGTCATAACAAGGTTGCCTTTGGAAAAGATATTGATACGCGCCCGGTCCATTTCAATGTCGAGGGTAGCAACTGTCTGGTCAAGAGCTGGTATCCAATTTGTCTTAAACAGGTTTTGGATCCCAAAGGGGGCTATTGCCAGTCCACCCAGGGGATATCCGATATCCTCAAAAAGGCGCTGTATTTCCTGTACCTCTTGCAGCGGAGCGGTATAAACCATGGCTGCAAGCTTGGGCACTCCGTCTTCAATAACTTCGTCTCCTATCTCAAAATCAAGAATAACCTCCTTCTCTTTAAAGGACATTGCCTTTTTTGCAGTCCATTTAACGGCACTCTCAATTTGTTTTTTTGCTACTTTTGGTATTCGGATGGAAGCTACTTCGACCAGGGGGGAGGACATATTTGCCCATAGATTAAATTTTCCTGCGGAGTCACAGAATTTATGGAGCTCAGACCTTAAAAAACTCGCGAATTCGGGAGTATCTCTGGGTTCTAATGGCACAATACTGTGATCAAGGAGCGTCCACTGGTTGTCGGAAGACTGGGTAACCTTAATCAACTTTAAAGTGTGGAGATCTATATCTATACCGATTGAAACTGTCTTGCGCGATTGCAGCACTTCCGGGAGGGGCAACCTGCTTTTTCCCACGGATGGGGGAGGTCCGGGTGTTTGCACAAACTTGCTTGACGTTTTCTTGCTGCGTATAACATCAAGTAGCTTTTCGGTCGAAGAAACCTCTTTATTTGAAGCCAAATTCCTCTTCCCCCATTCTCTTCATCAACTAACCGGAATACACTCAAATATTACTTCGTTTTGCCTTATCAAAATAAAGATTGTTTTCGATTGAGGGTAACCTGCCGCAAATTTCCCTGAACATTAGCTGATAAACGAAGTTTATTCAAGAGTTTTTTGCATAACCATTTATAAGCAATACTGTTAATCGGTGGTCAGTGGTCAGTGGTCGGTGATCAGGGTGAAAGATTGTTCCACATTTTTCGTTTTTCTGACAATCAGAATTAATGTTCTTGAAAAATAGCATTATTCAGTGTACTATCCACAACCAGTAAACTTTGCAACCAGTGGAAAATAATAGATAAGTCATTAATGTTTTCAAATTAATCACTGCGTTGGAAGCATACATAACCAAAGGTAAGCAAAAAATGAAGCAGAAAAAACAGAACACGAAGAGCGAAAAAAGAAAACGCGTACTCCTAACGGATCGCCTGGTATTGATTGGAGTTGGTCTTGGAGCATTATACTGGTTAATCGATGCCGTTCTTAACATCTTTCTGGCACAATCAGGGCTCAATGCGTTTCAGCTTCTCATTACTCCTCCGCCAAATCCAAGCTGGACGCGGCTGATAGTTTTATGCCTTTTTATTATGTTTGGCGCGCATGCCCAGTTCGTTGAAAACGAACGCAAGGGTGAGACAGAACGAAGGGAGGAAGAGTCGGCCCTGCGTGAACGTTTCCAGAGGCTTCTCTCTCCCGACCTGTCCGAAATGGTAGTCTCAGGCCAGTTAAAGGTTGAAAAAGGAGGGGAGAAGCGCGAAGCCACTGTAATGTTTGCCGACTTCCGTGGTTTTACCAGAATAAGCGAAGAAAAAGATGCTAAAGAAATGCTCAAGATACTCAACGAATATTTTGAAGTGATTGTCAATGTTGTATTCCGCCATGCGGGAACGGTGGACAAATTTATCGGTGACGAGATAATGGTACTCTGGGGCGCGCCGGTTACGCGCGATGATGATCCGGTCCGCGCTGTCCGTGCCGCTCTTGAGATACAATCTGAACTTAAAGCATTTAATATGTCACGCGCGGCAGAGGGGTTGATCCAGATCCATCTCGGAATCTCAATGAACACCGGGAATCTGGTCGCAGGCTACATCGGTTCAACACGCACGATGAGTTACTCCGTAATAGGTGACGTCGTCAATGTGGCACATGGGATCTGCCCGGCCGCAAAGGCCGGTCAAATCATTGTTTCCGAAAACACATACGCTCACGTTAAAGACGTTTTCGAAGTGGCGAAACTCGCGCCCTTTCGTGCCAAAGGCAAAAACGATCTGATTCCCATATACGAAGTCCTTAGCGAAAAATCATGATTGCTGGTGTCGGGAATACGGATTAATCAGATTAACGAAAAAAGGGTTATCGCCTTTCCGGGCGTAACCCTTTAATTTCATTTGGTGCCGGAGCTCGGAATCGAACCGAGATGACCGCGAGGTCGGGGGATTTTGAGTCCCCTGCGTCTACCAGTTTCACCACTCCGGCTTGGCGGCTGATTATATATTCGCGCCGCAAATTGTCAAGAAAATTGTATTGACATCTTACTGAACCGTATGTTAGTTCTCTGCCCTGTTAATGGGGCTGTAGCTCAGTTGGGAGAGCGCTTGAATGGCATTCAAGAGGTCGTCGGTTCGATCCCGTCCAGCTCCACCAGAAAAAATCAAGGGATTGCGGGTAACCCGCAATCCCTTTTTCATGTGAGGGGATTTATCCCTTATTCAATGGCGGCGGAAATTCTTTTCTGCGCCTCGTGCGCTTCCTGCACCATTCGCTCGAACAGCTCGGAGACTGCAGGTATATCATGAAGAAGGCCGGTAGATTGCCCTACAGTAAGCACGCCCTTCTTTGTGTCTCCCTTTTCGGTTGCCAGGCTTATCGCCTTAAAGGCATTTGCAAGGTAGGCCATCATCACCGAGTTCTTGGCCCCCGATAAAAGCACGCCGATAAACAGTTTGAAGTAGGGAAGATTCAACATCTTTGCAATATCTCGGGAATTGATGAGCGCGGCCAGAAAATCAGGCATACCCAGAAAACCTTTGCGGTATGCCTTAACGGCCGCCGGTGTTTTCAGTGAACGACAGCCCAGCCCGTCAAAATAATTTCCGTAGATTGTATCGGTTACTCCCTTTTCAAGGGAGAGTTTTTTGTAGTTCTCGTGGAGTCCACTTTCCTGTGTTGCCATCAGGCGTGTTCCCATGGATATGCCTTCGGCTCCAAGCGCCAGCGCGGCAGCAAGTCCTCTGCCATCCGCGAAACCGCCCGCAGCTATTACAGGGATGTTCACTGCATCCACTATACTGGGGACCAGTACCAGAGATGTTACGTCGCCTCCATGCGCGGCTGCTTCATATCCGGTAGCAACAAGAGCATCCGCGCCTTGTTTTTGCGCCGCAAGCCCGTGATGTTCGTTAACAACTGTGGCAACAACCTTTCCCCCGTATTCATGAGCGCCGGTCGCCAGCCAGTCCCCCTTGCCGAGGGAAAAATTAATGACGGGAACTTTCTCTTCGAGCAGCACCTTCGCGTTTTCTCTCGCCCCCGGGAAAAGGAGCGTTGCGTTCGCCCCGAATGGTTTGTCCGTAAGTTCCCGGATTCTGCGGACAGACTCTCTCGTTTCTTTTACACCCAAAGGCCCTGTAGCCAGGATGCCCAGTCCGCCGGCATTGGAAACAGCAGCCACCATCTCAGGGATACTGACCCAGCTCATCCCGGCTAACATAATAGGGTACTTGATTCCAAAAAGCTCAGTCATCCGTGTCTTCATAAATGTCTCCTTCTCGCATTTTTACCTGCTAAACAGTAGCTGTTACTATACGTTCAGAAAATCTGTGTCAACCGGAATTTTATAGTGCTGAAAACATTCCGGAACAGATCACAGATTTTTGCTGGAATGGAAAATCCACGCAACGTCAACTCACTGCAAATGTGTCGAAATGGAATTAAAGAATGGAGAGGGGGATTTCAGACTGGGACTCTTGACTCTATGAGCTTGCGGTCTTCAGGAGATAAAAACCGCAAGCTCACTCTATCTTATTCCAGGGTTTAAGACCGGAAAAACAGGAGGGAATCTCCGGCTTAATTACCGGTTTAGATAAGCATTTTCCATGCCATTGCTGCTAACCATATGATACTTAAAGATATACATGAAAAACCGTTCCCGAATAAGAACATCTCATGCGGGAAAAATGTCGAAACCGTCAATGGTGGTTACCCCAAAAAGTAATGAATATAAGCCGGTTACCGGCATATCCACAAGGCAACTTCGACAAAATTGTCGAACAAGGATGGCTTTCAGAATAACACCTCCAGATTTTCAAACTATTATACAGGTATAAGTTGTGGTATAACCACAGCACGTAACCGAAGGAACACTTATCCGAAGGAAATGAAAATGAAACTTCCGAAATATGCAGACTGGGATAGTTCATCTCCGAGGCATAAGGGAGCCTTTCTGCGACCCTTGATAGTGGCCCTCGTCATGCTGCTTTTCCTCTCTCTCATACTTGTTATGGGAATCATGGACATGAGACGTCTTGACAAAACACTGGTAGGCTTTATGGAAAACAGGGGCCTTGACATCATAACAGCCGTGGAAAACGTAGCCCAGGAAAATCTCGCCTACCTATACCAGGCACTCAAAGAAGATAAGGAGGAAAGAGATAACGCATTTGTTCCCCTCAACGATGAGGAATTTTCCCCTCAAAAGGCCCTCATTAACGGTCTTGTTGCCCTGGCGCGCGAAATTGACACCAAATGGAAGGCTGAACACCTGGACGAGGAAGACCTGAGAAAAATTTCCGACCGTGAGAACCTGTGGCTTATCGCCGTTCTCGATGAGCGCGGCAGAATAGTATTCAAGAGCAGGGAGTTTCTCGCAGATCTCCTGACAGGAACGAACCAGAATATGGCAGGAGACGAAGGCCTGATTATAGACCTCTTTAACAGGTTTGGGAAACTTAACGAGATAGGATATATCGCTCTTCGCCGTAAGGACGGAAGCGGTACCATATTGGTAGCCCTCGACAGTGCGGGGCTAAAATACTGGAGTACCAAAGTTGTCATAAAGAGGGCTATTAAAGAAGTTGGACTTGGTCAGGGACTGACCTATCTCGCGGTAATAAACAAAGATGGCAAGGTGCTGGATCAGGCCGGCGATATCCGGGAGGGGTCCGACAGGATCGATGATATCGCCCTTGATGTGATGAAAGAAAAACTGAAAAAGACAAGCCGCAAGGTGACTTCCGGCGGACGTGAACTTCTCGAAATTACAGTTCCGGTGCGTCTCGACAAGAAGATTGCAGGATTCGCCCGCCTTGGCCTTAATCGTGAGAGCAGCGATAAGATATTAAGGGAAAACAGAAACAGAATGATAACTTTCATGATTTTCATCATGTCAATAGGCGTCCTGTCAATGTTTGTTCTATACCTCAACCAGAAAAAGTATTCGCTGAGAATGGAAGAAATGGGGGATCGTCTCCATCAGGCTGAAAAGCTGTCCGCGCTGGGTCAACTCGCGGCCGGAGTAGCCCATGAAATCCGCAACCCCCTGAACGCGATCAGTATGGCCAGCCAGAGAATCCGGCGTGAATACCCCCCAGATGAAGAGGAAAAGAAAAGAGGATTTCAGCATATTACAGGGATTATCAGCGAAGAGATAAAGCGCCTGAACAGAATTGTAGAAGAGTTTGTCATCTTTTCCCGAAACCGCCGCCTGGAATTCAGTGACCACTCCATCACCTATGTATTGGAGAGAATTGTCGGTCTCATAAGAGAAGAAGCCGATCTTAAGGACATTGCCATAAAGACCGTCTGGAAAGATTCCAGCCCTCTGATTATACCCATGGATGTGGACAAGTTGAGACAGGCCTTTTACAACATTATGAAGAACGCAATGGAGGCCATCCCCGGCAGGGGTACCATCACTATCTCTGCCGAACCGGATGGAAGAGGCATGATAAGTATAAAAATATCAGACACCGGGTGCGGGTTGACGCCTGATGAGATAGACCAGATATTCAACCCGGAATATACAACAAAAGAGAAGGGCCTGGGCCTTGGGCTTTCCCTGGTACATGAGATAATACAAGGCCACGGCGGAGAGATTCATGTTGAGAGCAAGGTTGGTTCGGGAACAACATTTGATGTCCTGCTCCCCGTGGAAAACAGAGAAAAGGGTAAAGAGTGATGGGTAAATTGAACATACTGGTTGTTGAAGACGGGCAGTCGCAAAGAGAAATGCTTAAGGATTTCCTCGCCGGAGAAGGGCATAAGGTCGCGGAAGCCGAAGATGGAAACATCGCCATACAACGGGTGCAAGGCGGTCATTTCGATCTGCTCCTCCTTGATTTCAAAATGCCGGGAATGAACGGAATAGAAGTGCTGGAGAAGATAAAAAACATCAACCCGGAAATCAGCGTCATAATGATGACAGCGTACGGTACAATAGAGACGGCAGTGGATGCAATGAAGCTCGGCGCTGTGGATTATGTTGCCAAACCCATTAATCTAGACGAGCTGATCATCCTTATTGACAGAATTTCAGAACGGCAAACCCTCCTCAGAGAAAACGAGATTCTTCGCCAGAAACTATGGAAGAAAGAGACTTCGCCAGGGCAGATTATCTATAAGGACCCCGGCATGGACGCTATAATAAACATGGTGGGAAGGGTCGCGTCAAGCCGGGCTACCGTGCTGATCATGGGGGAAAGCGGAACAGGCAAGGAACTGTTTGCAAAGCTGGCCCACGCGACAAGTCCCCGCTCAAAAGAACCTATGATCGTGGTGAATTGCGGGGCCATTCCGGAAACACTGCTGGAAAGCGAACTCTTCGGCCACGAAAAGGGGGCATTCACCGGGGCAATCGCGCGGAGGATAGGGCGGTTCGAAGAGGCGGACGGAGGCACACTTTTTCTCGATGAGATCGGAGAGCTTTCTCCCCCCGTCCAGGTAAAGCTTCTGAGGTTTCTTCAGGAACGCGAATTTCAGAGGCTGGGGGGAAATCAAACCATACAGGCGGATGTCAGGATTATCAGCGCGACAAATCAGAACCTCGAAGAAAAGGTAAAAGAAGGAACCTTCAGGGAAGATCTCTACTACAGGTTGAATGTGGTTTCCATGACCATTCCCCCTCTCAGGGACAGAAGGGGGGATATCTCTGTATTAACAGAATATTTCATAAAACGATTTTCCGCAGAAAATGATAGAGACATAAAGGGGCTAAGCAGCGAGGCCATGGATATCCTGATGAAATACGATTATCCTGGCAATGTGAGAGAGCTGGAAAATATTATTGAAAGGGCAGTGGTCATAACAAGAGACCATGTTATATCCATAAGAGATCTGCCATTCGAAACAGTTTCCCCTCACCATTTTTCTGACCTCAAAGAGGGAGGGACACTCAGAAACGAGGTTGAATCCCTGGAACGCGAGATGATAGGGCGTGCCCTGGACGGGGCCGGGAATAACCAGACAAAGGCCGCGGAACTTCTGGGAATCACCGAGCGAACGCTCAGATACAAACTGAAGAAGCACGGCTTCAAAGACTGATCACACCCCGGGATTACGGACATGGCGGGAAGTCCTGAAGAACACCATAGAAACCATGGAGGACAAAAAGATGACTGCCGATGATCTGGGTGCAAAAATCGCGGCGGCGGCTGGGATGATCCTGGCTTCTAAAAGACTTGTGGTATTCACCGGAGCCGGTATCAGCACCGAATCGGGAATCCCTGATTTCCGGGGGCCGGGAGGAATCTGGACAAGATTTGATCCCGACGACTTTACCATACAAAAGTTTCTCAGTAGCGAAGAAACCCGAAGGAAACAATGGAAGATATTGATAGAAGAAGGCCTGTTCTCAAATGTCAGACCAAACAGAGCCCATCTTGCCATTGCCGAGCTGGAAGAGATGGACAGGCTTGATTGTGTCATCACGCAAAATATCGACAATCTTCACCAGAAAGCGGGGAATTCCACGGACAGAATCTTCGAACTGCACGGCAACATGCAGTGGGTCAGATGTCTGGATTGTGATGAACGATACCCGGTGGAACACATCAGAGAAAAATTAAAGAATGGTGTCGAGGTGCCGGAATGTGAAATATGCCAGGGTATTCTCAAACCCGATGTCGTGTTCTTCGGGGAAACTCTTCCTCCTGAAGTACTGGATGCCGCTACCGCATATTCCATGCATTGCGACCTGTTCCTTGTTGTGGGATCTTCACTTGTCGTATATCCGGCGGCCCTCATGCCGGCATATGCCAAAGAAGCGGGCGCACGACTTATTATCGTCAATATCGGCGAAACCCCATATGATTCCCGCGCGGACATACTCATCGAAGGAAAGGCCGGTGATGTGATGTCGAAGATAGTGGAGAAGGTCAGGAGAGGGCAGTAGACGGAGAGAGATATGTGCCTGATGCTTTTCTCATACAGGTCCCATCCAGTATACCCGCTCATACTCGCGGCAAACCGCGATGAATTTTACGAAAGACCCACGGCACAGGCCTCTTTCCTGGAAGAGTTCCCCGATATGCTGACCGGAAGGGATCTGAAGGATGGGGGAACGTGGCTCGGCATAACAAAGACCGGACGTATGGCCGCCATCACAAACTTCCGGGATATCAGCAACCTGAAGAGTGACGCGCCGTCACGTGGGGGGCTGGTCAGCGAATTTCTCCGAGGCGGTGAAAATCCGGGAGAATACATTCAAAATATAAGGCAAGGCTTCGACAGGTATAACGGTTTCAATCTGATCCTGGGTGACAGAAGCGGTCTCTTTTATGTTTCGAACGCGGGCGGTGTCTTCCACGAGATATCCCCGGGGGTGCATGGACTCAGCAACCACCTGCTGGACACACCCTGGCCAAAGGTGGAACAGGGCAAAAAACTGTTGGACAGCCTGATATCAAGTACTATAAACCCTCCACTGGATGAGATATTTTACATACTCGCCGACACCTCCAGGCCTGACGATGGATATCTCCCGGATACGGGGATAGGGCTTGAATGGGAAAGGCTTCTTTCTTCAATCTTCATACAGAGTGAAATATATGGCACGCGCTCTTCAAACGTAATCTTCGTCGATAGAGAAAACAATGTTACATTCACTGAAAGAACATTCGTTTCAGGACCCGGAAAATATAAGACAGTGGAATTCAGGTTCCGGATGAACCCGGGGCTGTTTTAGGGGAGCCTTCTGCAAGGAATTCTTACCTGCACGAAGGCACAATATCAAGGGCTTCCCGCGTGATCCTGTCAACCACGGCCTGAAGCCATTCCGTGCCGAAAGACAGGGCCTTATCGTCCAGTGACTGGATGGCCTTTACATATCCCGCTTCCGCATTTCCCCCACTATGAAGCGCATCGAGAAACAGGTCCCTTTTTTCCAGGGCGGTGGTTTCCTCCAGCCCCTTTGTCAGACATTGTTCAAGCCGCGGCCAGTTGTTCAACAATTCCTCTTCCAGATCAAGGGTGAATCCTCTCTTCTTTTCATTTAAGATGTCTCTGCCGATTTTTACAGATTCACCCATATTTTCGGAAAATGCCTTGAAACGTTTCAGCCTTTCTTTGAGGGCCATATCCAGTTTTTCAACTGCGCCCTCACACAATTCCAGGCCGAACTCATGGTTGTGGAAAAAAGAGGGGCGGACGTGCAGATACCATTGCTTCAACGCCAGCAGGTTTGCAATATAACGGATATTGTTGCGGACTTTTCTGCCAACATCGCAGTAAAGCCCCCTATAAAATTCTTTCTCAACAGAGGTGTCACTCCCCCCTGCCAGAAGTTTTCCCCCTTCGGGACAATCTTTCCTGTAGATAGTGCCTGCCGCTACCACGGTACCGTGTCCGATTCTTACAGGGCCAACCAGGCCGCCCTGGCCACCCAGAAAGATGGGAGCCTGATTCAACATCACACCTGTCGGGACATCTCCTATCAGTGACGCGGTTGCCTTGTCCTGATTGGGTGTATAATTGAAATGGATGTATGAACTTCCCACCTCGCTGTGGTTTTTCCCGTCTGTGCCTCCGGACATGAGACAATCGCAGAAATTTATAAGGCTGCCCAGGGTCACAAAGGGGAATAGAATTGTCTGTTTCAGGCCGACTGTATGCGCCGCTCTGACCTCCTCTTCAAGGATGCACCCATCTCTCACATGCGCGCCGTATGCCATCTCCACGCCGTCCAGGAAAACCGATCCCTTGAAGAAGCCACCGTTCAGTTTTACCCCCCGACCGAGCTGACAGTCAACCACAGTGACCGGCGCCTCATAACCCAGCTTTGTGTCGGCACAGATAAGAGTTTTGCCCCCATAAAGCTTTGTCCCGCTGTACAGAACAACTCCTCTGCCGGATATCCTGTCTATCTCGACGTTTTCACCGATTTCCACGGAACACGGGTTGGGAATCCTGACCCCCTTTTTCATCAGCTTAATGATCTTGTCCGGCAATATGTATTCGCTGTTCATTATGCATCCTTTCACTGTTGGTGCGCTCGCAAAAAGTCTCAAAACCGTCATACCGGGCTTGATCCGGTATCCAGAAGTTGTTGAATTTACTGGATTCCGGCTTCCGCCGGAATGACGAAAAATGGCGTTTTCTGATTTTTTACGAGCCCCCTATTGTTTATCATGCACTTTTTTGTCTCCACTTTTTTCAAACTTTTTCAGGTAGACAAGCACGGCGGTAAGTGCCGCCTGCGTCATCCCCGATATCCTCCGGGCCTGGCCTATGGAAACCGGCCTTATAGATGACAGCTTTTTCCGCAGTTCATTTGAAAGACCCGGAACAGTCGAATAGTCAAACCCGGAAGGTAGCTTTTTATTCTCCAGCCCTTTGAATTTTTCGACCGACTCAAGCTGCCGCTTTATATACCCCTCATATTTGATCTCTATTTCCACCTGTCTTTTCACTTCCCTGTCGGGAATCTCTTCCCATCCGTCCAGGACTTTCAGATCATCGTACTTGAGCTCGGGTCTCTTCAATAGATGGTGAAGTGTGACTGGGTTTCTGATGGGAGATGTATTTAATTCACACAGTGTCTGATTTATTCCGGGGGAGGGATAGATCTTTCTGTCAGAAAGATCCTTTATGCGCAGATCAATCTCGCGGACTCTCTCCTTCAGGTCATTATAGCTGTCATTAGAGATCAAGCCCAGATCGCAGCCTTTCCCCATAAGGCGGATAGTCGCATTATCCTCCCTCAAGATCAGCCGGTATTCCGCTCTTGACGTGAACATCCGGTAGGGCTCATCAACCCCCAGAGTGATCAGGTCGTCAACAAGTACCCCCATATAGGCGTCACACCGGTCAAGTATGAATGGGGGCCTTTTCTGAACCGCCAGCGCGGCGTTAATGCCGGCCCACATCCCCTGGGCGGCGGCCTCTTCATAACCGGATGTCCCGTTTATCTGCCCGGCCAGGTATAATCCCCTGACAAGCTTTGTTTCAAGTGTCTGCGTAAGCTGGGTGGGCTGGACAAAATCATATTCTATTGCATAGGCGTTGCGCATTATCTCCGCGTTCTCAAGGCCTGGAACGGAATGAACCAGCTTTTCCTGAAGTTCCAGTGGGAAGCTGTTGCCCAGGCCTTTGGAGTAGACCTCTTCTGTTTCAAGCCCCTCAAATTCCAACACGACGGGGTGGCTCTCCTTATCGGCAAACCGCATCACCTTGTCCTCGAGTGACGGGCAGTAGCGCGCGCTGACCCCCTTTATGGCCCCGGAATAAAGGGATGACTTGTCGATGTTGTCCCGTATGATCCTGTGTGTCTCACCGGTGGTGCTGGAGAAATAGGAGGGGAGTCGTTCCTCTCGCAGTCTGCTCGTTGTGAAGGAAAATGGCTGCGGGTCGGGATCGCTGTCCTGTCTTTCAAGAACTGAAAAGTCAAGGGAAGAGGCACGCAACCTCGGCGGAGTGCCGGTCTTCATTCGCCCCATCTCAAATCCCAGTTGTCTTAGGGAATCAGCCAGACCTATGGAGGCAATTTCTCCAGCCCTTCCCGCGGACTGACAGGATGTTCCTATATGGACAAGACCGTTGAGAAAGGTCCCTGTGGTCACCACCACTGTCTCACCGCCGTAGAAAAAACCGGTATTATCAACCACCCCCGTGGCTTTTCCCCCCTCAGTAACGATTCCATCCACGAGCGCCTGCCTGACATGGAGATTTTTCTCTTTTTCCACAACCTCCTTCATGGCAAGCCGGTAGAGCTGTTTGTCGCACTGCATGCGAGAAGACTGGACGGCGGGTCCCTTGGAGCTGTTCAAAACTCTGAAATGGCAGGCGGTTCTGTCGGCTATCTTTGCCATTTCTCCCCCAAGGGCGTCAATCTCCTTCACAAGCTGTCCCTTGGCAAGCCCCCCTATGGCGGGATTACACGGCATCAGGGCGATTGAATCAAGATTTATGCTAAAGAGCAGTGTCTGGCACCCCATTCTCGCGGCGGCAAGCGCCGCTTCACAGCCCGCATGCCCGGCACCGACGACTATAACATCAAATTTTTCCGGAAAACTCATGTGCACACCCGTATAATTACTTGAATTAATGACAGCAGTCTAATAGCATTAGCTGGGAAAAGACAATAAAAAAATGAGGGAACGCGCATTGCGCGCGGTAGAGATGATCATGCCGAAACCGGAATTCTGGAACAATTCAAAGAGATATTACGATCTGAAAAGCTTTTTTATCAACAAATTCGGCTGCAAGGCTTACAAGCTGCAGATAGATGCCGGATTTACCTGTCCCAACCGCGACGGGAAGGTGGGGGAAGGTGGGTGCATTTACTGTGACGGCCGTTTTTCAAAACTCCGGCAAATGGATCCGCTGCCATCCGTGACTGAGCAGATTGAAAAGGGCAGAAAATTCTACAGAGAGAAAAGGGGGGCGCGAAAGTTCATCGCCTACTTTCAGACCGCCACAAACACCTACGCGCCTTACGACAGGCTCAAGCCCCTCTATGATGAAGCCCTGTCGCAGGACGATATAGTGGGTATATCTGTCGGCACGAGGCCCGATTGCGTGCCGGATGACGTCATTCGTCTGTTCGAAAAGTACACGAAAGATCATCACGTGTGGCTGGAATACGGACTTCAGTCCATCCATGACAGGACATTGACCCTCATCAACCGGGGACATGACTCAAAGACCTTTCTGGATGCCGTGGAACGAACCGCGAACAAAAATATCAACATCTGTGTTCATATCATTGTCGGACTGCCGGGAGAAACAAGGGAGGATATTATTCAAACGGCAAAGGCGGTGGCGTCCCTGCCGGTTCAGGGCATAAAAATACACCTTCTGCTGGCGCTCTCAGGGACTCCCCTCGGCGATCTCTACGAGAAGGGCAAGATCAGGATGATAACGAAGGAGGAATATGTCTCCACTGTATGTGACATCCTCGAGATACTGCCTCCGGAAATGGTAATACAGAGACTGACTGCGGATGGATACAGGGATATCTATCTGGCCCCCGATTGGGGGACAAACAAGATGTCGGTTCTCAACTCAATCGACAGAGAGATGGAACGGAGAAACTCCTGGCAGGGAAAATTGACGATCAGAGGAAAACAGGGAAAGACCTTGTAGCAGATAGAGCAAATCACTTGCTTGCGTCTAAAAACTGATCTGTGGGTGAGGATATTTGCTGTCAAGCAAGATTTTTATTTCTTGTTTATCGGCCTCTTCTGTTATTGGTTCAACCCTGCTTATGTAGTGTCCCGAGTCATCCTTTGTGTCCTGCCAAGAGATAACATAGCCCGGAATTCTGACGAAACAACAACCACCCACACCGCAGCAGGAATTGTCCACAACTCCTATTCCTGCGAGATACAGAACCTCTCTTCCCTTGAAAGGGAACCGGACTTCCTCTGTGTACAGATAATATCCGGAGATGGAATATATTTCTCTGTTCAATTCTTCGTGTACATATTCTTTCATGTTTTTGCACCCATTGGAGGGGCATGACGTGCGGGGCCCCTGCTATTTTCCGATACAGAAATTTGAGAATATCCTGTCCAGGACATCTTCGGTTGTTGTTTCTCCGGCAATGTCACCCAGGCAATCAAGGGCATCTCTGATATCAAAGGCGGCCAGTTCAGGGGAGGTTTCGCGGGAGATATTATCTTTTGCCGCTGCAAGAAGCTTTGCGGCCTTTTCAAGGGCGTTCTTGTGGCGAAGGTTTGTCAGGATAATATCCGATGCCATATATTCCCCGCTGTCTGATGCCAGCGAGTAGATTTTTTCTTTCAGTTCAGGAATGCCATCTCCATATTTCGCGGATATCCACATCGGTTCCACACCGGGTATTATATCGGTTATTTCAGCATCCGTTATCTTGTGTGAAAGATCTGACTTGTTGATGGCCAGCACCATCCTTTTATTCCTGTTTCTGTTTATGACCTCGAAATCTTCATCGGCGAAGCGGGTATTGCCGTCAATGAGAATAATAACCATGTCCGCCGCCAGGGCCTTTTCCCATACAAATTCTATCCCCTCTTTTTCTATGGCCTCTGCGGATCTTCTGACCCCTGCTGTATCGGTCAGCTTTACGGGGATTCCCCTGATGTTGATTGTTTCTTCAATAAAATCCCTTGTTGTCCCAGGGATGGAGGTAACGATGGCGCGTCTTTCGCCGAGGAGTCTGTTCAGGAGGCTTGATTTCCCTACATTGGGTTTGCCTGTGATTACGACATTAAGACCGTCCCTGAAAAGCCTCCCCTCTTTATAGGTTGAAAGAATGTCGTTTACGCGGATGATCACATCCTCCACATCTTTGGATATGTTGCTATGGGGTTTGGAGGATATATCTTCTTCAGCAAAATCTATCGAAGATTCAAGAGATGTGAGTATCTCAATCAGACTGGAACGTATGAGTTGCAGCTTTTTTGACAGGTTGCCTTTGAGACCGGAGAGGGCAAGGGCGCGGCTCCTGTCTGTTCTAGCGGTGATCAGGTCCATAACCGCTTCTGCCTGTGACAGATCCAGGCGGTCGTTGAGGTAGGCCCTTTTGGTGAATTCACCCGGCTGTGCTGGACGGGCGCCCGCCTTTATTACCTCATTCAAAACTGCCTGCAGGATAAGATGTCCGCCGTGGCAGTTTATCTCCAGGGTATCCTCTCCCGTGTAGGAGTGGGGCTTTCTCATCAGGGTAAGCAACACCTCGTCGATGCTGCTGCCTGTTTCAGGTGATATGATGTCGCCGTGATACAGGTGGTGGTTTTTCAGAGAATCCGTGTCTGTCGCCGGTCTGAACAGGATTCGGCATATCTCTTCCGCATCCGGCCCGCTTACCCTCACAATGCCGATCCCCCCCACACCATGTGGCGTGGCTATGGCCGCTATTGTGTCGTCTCTTACCAGCATTGCGTAACTTTCGGTACCCTGCGTCAGGGCTCTGTTTTATCGCCTTTGTTCGGCACGATGACAATTTTTCTGAAAGAGCCTTCTCCGCGACTCCTTGTGGTCAAATCGCTGTCATCTTGCAATGCCATGTGTATTATTCTGCGGTCATGCGCGTTCATAGGATTTACGGTGACGGGTCTTTTTATTCGTTTGGCCTTTTCTCCCAGGTTTTCAGCTAGGGCTGTAAGACTTCCTTCCCTTTTCTTTCTGTAATTTTCCGTGTCTAAAATAATCCTTTTTCCGCCATTTCTGTTCCTGTTCAGCACTTTGCTTGTGAGGTACTGTATGGCATCCAGGGTTTGCCCCCCTCTCCCTATCAGCAGGCCGCCCCCGTCTCCCTGAATGTTGAGGATAATATAGTCCCCGTTTTCTTCTGCCTCCACGGGAAAATCGAGTCCTATGCGCGCGAGCAAGCCCTCGATGAATGCCTTTGCCTCAAGAGTGATGTTTTCATCCGCCTCCATGCTTTTCTTCGGCTCTTCTTCGGGTGAATTTTTCATACCAATATCAATTGACAGGACACGGGCTTTGATACGGGCCTTTCTTGCTCCCAGAAAACCCAGAAGACCTGATGACCCTTCGGAAAGTATCTCGATATTCAGTTTTTCTCTTGGCAGGTTAAATTCATTGCAAGCCCTTTGTATGGCTTCATCTATTGTTTTTCCATTTATCTCTAACACATCTTTCATGTCTTCGGTTACCTCATATATCAAGGATTTTTCTTATTTATGTAATACTGCTGTCCGATACTCAATACGTTGTTGAATAGCCAGTAAATAACCAGCCCCGATGGGAAATTGAGGAAGAGGAATGTAAATATGACAGGCATCCACATCATCATTTTTGCCTGTATTTCGTTCCCTCCCGGCGCCGGGCTCATTCTCTGCTGCAGAAACATGGTTGCACCCATGACAATCGGTGTTATGTAATATGGGTCTTTTGCTGAAAGATCCTGTATCCAGAAAATGAATGGCGCGTGCCGCAGCTCTATGGAGTAGAGCAATGCCCTGTAAAGTCCGAAGAAAACGGGGAGCTGGATCACCATTGGAAAACATCCGCTCATCGGATTTACGTTGTTTGCCTTATAGAGGGCCATAGTTTCCTGCTGGAGTTTGGCCTTGTCGTCTTTGTGTTTTTCCTGGAGTTCTTTCATTCGAGGCTGGAGCTTCTGCATTCCTCTCATGGATTTATAGCTTATATTTCCCAGTGGCCAGAAGATAAGTTTTACCAGGATGGTAAGGATAATGATCGCAACTCCGTAGTTGTGCACATATTTGTTGATCCAGTTAATTGCCTGGAGGAGCGGAAGGGCAAGCCACTTTACCCATGAGCCGAAGTCGATAGAGTTCTCAAGGCCGACATTCTGTGCCTTAAGGTTGCTATATTTCTTAGGGCCTAAATATAAAGAATATCTGAACGACCCCGATTGGCTGGGAGGAATGATACTCTTAGGCCCTTCGAGGGCTGTGAAAACCATGTCTTTCGAATCTTTGGAAACCATGAAGTTGGTTAGAGATGGCTGTTCCGGTATCATGGCCGCTATGAAATATTTTGTTTCGCATCCTCCCCATGATACATCCGGCCCGCTGAACTCTCTTGCCCCCAGTTTCTTTACCTTTTCAGAGACGACTTTATCTTTTACGTAGGAGATAGGCCCCTCGTGGCTGTATCTGTCTGTCTTTTCCGAGGGGTCAAAATACCGGTTCCATTCAATGAGGGCATTTTCTTTGAAGGTATCGTCAGAGAGGTTGGTAAGTCTGACCTCAAGATCGAAAGAGTATCTGTCCGGATAAAAGGTGTAGATCTTGTCCACACTGATCTCGCCTGGATATGACCAGGAAAAGATCAGAGTTTTTGCATTCACGGCATCAGTAAAATCCACGGAGTCCAAGTTTGATTCGTATATTACATCAGTTGGGATATCTATGCTGGATTCCGGAAAGGTTGTGGTAAGGGGATAGTCTGTGCTTCTTCCCACGTTGACCAGTTCTACCAGAGCCGAATCTATGCTCATATCCTTACGGTAATCTTTCAGCTTGAAAGACTTTAAGCCCGCGCCTCTGGAGCTGAAGATGGCTGCATACATAGGACCTTCTACGACAACATCCTTCCCGGCTCCCTTGTCTTCGTCTTTTTTCGTCAGTGATTTCCGACGGTCAATGCCAGGTGTCGCATGTGTGCCCTGATCACCGGTAATTTCCTGCGGGATATTTTCTGTTTTCCCGGCTGCCTCTCCGGAATTTTGAACAGACTCACCCGGTGTACGGGGAGGGGTCTGAAAGAAATACTGGTATCCCATTAATACCGCTAATGACAAAACAACGGCGAGAAGTGTCCTCTTGTCCATTAAAAACCTCCATGATTGACTATTTTACTGGATCGTACCCACCGGGATTGAAAGGATTACACCTGAGTATGCGCAGAAAACCAAGGAAAACCCCCCTGAAAGGGCCATGGCGCTCAATAGCTGTTATGGCATATTCAGAGCATGTGGGATAAAAACGGCAACTCTGAGGGAAACAGGGAGAGATAACTACCTGGTAAAACCTTATGAAAAAAACTAAAATATTTTTTAGAATCCGCATGGGCATTATTTCTTTTTAAAGAGATCGGTCAATTCCAGATATACATCCTGGTATTTAAGCGAAGCCACATTCTTTTTCGCTATTATTACCAAATCTCTTGAATCGGGCAGTCTATCTTTATTTAATCTGAAAAACTCTCTTAAAAGGCGTTTGATCCTGTTTCTCTTTACCGCGTTTCCCACCTTTTTGCTGACCGCCACTCCAAGCCGCTTTTCTCCTGATGGATTGGGGTTCAATATAGCAGTGAAGTTGCTTGAGTGAACCCGGATTCCCCTTTGATATATGTTTAAATAATTTTTCCTCTTGCGTACCCGTTCCTTTTTTCCGAAGGATTGTTTTTCCATTTGATCCGGGGGTACACCCCAAGTGCCGCGGAGCGTTCTATGGGCCTGACGCCTTTACGATAGGGTCTAAACGGCAAGTCTTTTTCTCCCCTTTGCCCTTCTTCTGTTCAGTATCTGTCTGCCCCACCGCGTTGCCATTCGGGCTCGAAAACCGTGTGTCCTTTTTCTTTTGGTGTTGCTTAGATTGGTTAAATTCTTTTTCATCGGTAAAAACCTCTCTCAATATATGTAAGCCGTCCCTTTCACCACAATTTAAAGTATTTGTCAAGATGTAATTGGCAAATGGATGGAAACTTCGATTTTTTGAAGTCTCAATCCCCGGGGATATGGCCCGATTCGGTTTTGTCAAATCGTGATTGTGACACCGGATTACAATTTTTTGACATCAGATGTCCCTCCTGACAAGGACTGCAGGTATTTGTGGGCCATCTCAAGCAGTTCGCCCATCTCGTTTACAGCGACGGCAGCCTTTCTGAAGTTGCTGCCCTCCTTCAGTCCTCTAGTATACCACAGGAGATGTTTACGGAAGCTCTTTACACCCATCTTCTCGCCATAAAGGCTTATATTCGCCTCCAGATGCCGGCGTATTACACTTTCCCTTTCCACCAGAGAAGGAGTGGGGGGGGGGACGGCTCTGTCCGACAGAAGAGTTTTTATTCCCCTGAATATCCAGGGGTTTCCAAGGGCGCCCCTTCCCACCATCACCCCGTCACAACCGGTTTCCTCCATCATTGCAAGGGCGTCTTCCGGTCTCCTGATGTCGCCACTTCCTATTATGGGAATACCCGCCCTTTCTTTTACCATTCCGATAAGGTTCCAGTCGGCCGCCCCGCTGAATCCCTGCTTTACCGTCCGCGGGTGCAGTATCAGCGCATCCGCGCCAGATCCTTCGGCTATTCCGGCAATCTCAATAGCGTTTAGTTCGTCATGCCCCCATCCGGAACGTATCTTGACTGTAAGCGGCAGATGAGTGGCCTTTCTGACGTTCTTTACAATAGCCGCGAATCTCGAGGGATCCCGCATCAGGGCAGCCCCCGCGCCTGTTTTCAACACCTTTTTTACGGGACATCCGGCATTGATGTCCACAAGATCCGCGCCCATTTCGGTCACAATCCCGGCTGCCTCACAAAGTATGTCCGGATCGGAGCCGAATATCTGCACGCCGAGAGGCCTGTCGTCCGGTGACGATTTGAGATATTCGTAACTTTTATAAGTCCTTCTGACCAGACCGTTTGCGCTTACCATTTCAGTGAAACAAAGAGAACTGCCAAAATTTCTTGTCAGTACCCGAAATGGCAGGTCGGTAACGCCGGCCATCGGCGCCAGAAAGATATTATTTCTGAGGAATAGATTGCCTATACTTATTTCTGGTAGCATGTGATTTCCACTACTGGTTTTCCCCAGTGTTCCCTGCCGGGAGCTTATATGACCATCCGCAAACCCCCAATTCGCCCGGTCTGTCTGTTTCAGATCGTATTTCTTCAATCACAGGATCGTCAACCTTTCAGCATTCCCGCGATCTCTTTCTCCAGGGCGAGCTTGTCTACCTTCCCGTTAGATAAAAGAGGGAGCAGTTCACGAATGAAGAATTTCTTGGGAACCTTGAAGTTGGCCAACCTGGATTTGCAAAGGGACCGCAATTCCTCTTCGGTTGCGGTTTTGCCAGGCATGAGCATGACAAACGCCCATCCCACTTCCTGATAGATTTCATCATTCACTCCCATTACAGCGGAAAAGAGCACGCTGGCATGTGATTCGAGTGTTTCCTCTATCTCGCGGGGATAGACATTCTCCCCCCCGGTCTTAAACATCTCGGATTTTCTTCCTGTGATATAGATGTATCCTCTTTCATCCTTGTACGCGAGGTCCGATGTATAATACCAGCCCTCTTTGTCAATCACCTCGGCTGTGGCCTCCGGTTTATTAAAATAACCCTTCATAAGGAATGGTCCCCTCAGGGCGATCTCGCCTATCTCTCCGTCCGGAAGCATTTTACGGCCCTCATCCACAATCTTCAGCTCAAAGGGCGGGGCGATCTTGCCTGCAGTCTTCATAACCGTCTCCGGATCGTCCCCTTTTTCAGTGTAGGTGATAAATCCTGCCACCTCGGTGCTGCCATACCCTGTAATCAATGCCGCCCCCGTCTTTTCGCAGATAGCGGAGAGCACATCGATCATGATCTTTGGTGCGGCGGCCCCCGCCCACATAAATCCCTCAATGCTGCTTAAATCGGTTTCAAAAAAGTCCGGTTGCTTGAATTCCAGGAGATACATCACAGGGACCTGTCCGAGTACGGTTATGCGTTCCTTCTCTATAATTTTTAAGACCCCGCCCGGATCGAATTGATCCATGAGAACCAAAGAGCCGCCCCCCATTATTGCGGCAAAGCCTATCTCAGTATCCGCAGCTACATGATTGATCGGGAAATGCAGCAGGCCTCTGGCTGTCTCCGTAAAATAAAACTTTTCCACCTCAATTTCTATATTCCGGATAATACTCTTATGGGTATGAACCACCCCTTTAGGCTTGCCTGTGGAGCCGGAGGTATACAACAGGAGGGCCTCATCCTCTTCCATAACTTCAGCCGATCGTTTTTCAAGGGCTTCATCCAGTTCCGGCCTTGGCTTCCGGGTGAATTCCCTGAAGTTCTCGGTTCCTCCAACGGCCTCGCCGATCACGAGGGCCTTCTTTATGCAGGGGAATTCTTTCAGCAGGACCGTTATGTTATCAGCCAGGTCGATGTCGAGATACTTTCGAAGGGATATCAGAACAGTGGGCCGGCTGTCCCCGATCTGATACCGGAGTTCATCCAGGGTAAATTTCGGGGACAGACCCAGCCACACAGCGCCGACCTTTCCGGCCGCCATATAGGTTGTCAAAAATTCATTGCGCGCCATGGAAAGCATGGCAACCCGGTCTCCCTTTTTAACCCCCGCTTCGAGATACGCCCTGGCTACGGAGTCCATCTCTTTCTTGAAATCTCCCCAGGTTAGCCTCTCATCCTCAAACACCATGACCTCGACATCCGGTTTTTTATCTGCCCATTTCTCCACATAATGCCATATCAAATTCAATGTCTTCCAGCTCATAGCCCCTTCCTCCTTTTTTATTTTTCCAGCCGGACATAGCCATTGCTTATAGCCTTTTGACCATCAGCGTTCAGTACAACGAAAAAGAGATCTGTGCCCTCACTGCTGCTGTCCTTTTTGATGAGCTGAACCCTTATGGTGGTACCAGGAAGCACCATGCCTGTGAAGCGACAATAGGCGGACTTTAATTCGAATGTATTTCCTCCTGCTTCCTTATCTATAAGCTCGCTAAGGGCATATGCCAGGGTGGCTGTGCCCTGTAAGATCCTTCCGGGAAGCCCTACTTCATGGGCAAACTTAACAGAGGTATGTATCGGGAAAAAGATATTGGTACAACCATCATAAACAAATGGCTGTAAAGAATCTATGGGTATAGCCGTCTCCCAGATGGGGGAGCTGTTTCCTGAAAATCCGGGAACCTTCGGAAGATTCTTCGCTCCCCTTCCCTCATCTGTGCACCTGACCCCCCGCATCATGGCGCCGATATGCTCTGTGAAGACAGGCGAGTCCTCCCTGTCGACAGCGTCAAAGCGTATGATAATGTGTGTCCCTGCATTATGAGGCAGGATGGCCGCAATCCTGCCCCTGATCTTCAGCCGGTCGCCCGGCCTTACAGGCCGGTGAAAACTCAGGTGCTCGGTATAATGTACCTGGGTGGCTATGATCTCTTTTGGGAAATTTGGAGCTTCAATATAATCCCAGATTCTCTCGGATATCGGCCATGTGAGAGCAACGCTGAATGCCGGAGGAGCGATGACACCATGCTCGCGCTCATCATCAAAATAATAAGGATTATTATCCCCGATGGATGCCGCATAATTCATTGTAGCCCTCCAGGTTACCTCCGTATCATAATCCTTTAATCTGGAGTCCACAAAGCTTGAACTGATCTCCATTAAAGCCTCCTTTTTTATAATCCCAAAAACTGCCGGACTCCGCTATTGAGGATTTTCTCTTCAGGTACAGTTCTCATAGCGGTAGTGCTGGCCATCGGTGCCAGAAAGATATTATTTTTGGAAGCATATAATTCCCACTGCGGATTTCTTACAGCGTTTCCCGACGGGATGCTTATGCTAGCACAGAAGCTACTCTAAGTGGTGTCTTTTTTCAAGGCCTGCGTTTCACATAGTGTGAGGACTCTGTGTCGCATAGAGTGGGGTCGTGGTAGTGAACAATGAGGGGAAGGTTAAAGTTGCCGTACTGAGCCATTTCCGGAATAAATTATTTTTTCTTAAAAATATGTCTTGACTCTTTAAAAAGGTCGGCGTATAAGGCCGCTTCACTTGTCGGGAGTCTCGCTTTATTTTGCACTTTATTTTGCTTTTTTAAAGATACCTCTTGACAGTAGATGAACTTTAGGTTAGAAGCAAAAACTTGTTCTTGGCATTTTAAAGTTCTTTGAGAATTGAATAGTGGAAGATAGTTGGTTTGTGGGTCCTATATGTAAATTAGTAATTTACTTTGAGAGTAATCTCATTTTTGGATTTAAACTTGAGAGTTTGATCCTGGCTCAGAACTAACGCTAGCGGCGTGCCTAACACATGCAAGTCTTACGAGAAAGTCCCGTTCGCGGGATGAGTAAAGTGGCGCACGGGTGAGTAACGCGTGGATAATCTGCCCTTTAGTTGGGGATAACTTATCGAAAGATGGGCTAATACCCGATAATGCTTATCTGTTTAGACGGTTAAGCCAAAGGTGGCCTCTATTTATAAGCTACCGCTGAGGGATGAGTTCGCGTACCATTAGCTTGTTGGTGGGGTAATGGCCTACCAAGGCTACGATGGTTAGCTGGTCTTAGAGGACGACCAGCCACACTGGAACTTAGACACGGTCCAGACTCCTACGGGAGGCAGCAGTGAGGAATTTTGCGCAATGGGGGAAACCCTGACGCAGCAACGCCGCGTGAGTGAGGAAGGCCTTCGGGTCGTAAAGCTCTGTCGGGTGGGAAGAAATGTGTGCAGGTTAATACCCTGCATATTTGACGGTACCACCAAAGGAAGCACCGGCAAACTCCGTGCCAGCAGCCGCGGTAATACGGGGGGTGCAAGCGTTGTTCGGAATTATTGGGCGTAAAGAGCGTGTAGGCGGCCATGTAGGTCGGATGTGAAAGTCCCGGGCTCAACCCGGGAAGTGCATTCGAAACCGCTTGGCTAGAGTAAGAGAGAGGAAAGTGGAATTCCTGGTGTAGAGGTGAAATTCGTAGATATCAGGAGGAACACCGGTGGCGAAGGCGACTTTCTGGCTCTATACTGACGCTGAGACGCGAAAGCGTGGGTAGCAAACAGGATTAGATACCCTGGTAGTCCACGCCGTAAACGATGTTCACTAGGTGTTGGGGGTATTGACCCCCTCAGTGCCGTAGCTAACGCATTAAGTGAACCGCCTGGGGAGTACGGTCGCAAGACTAAAACTCAAAGGAATTGACGGGGGCCCGCACAAGCGGTGGAGCATGTGGTTTAATTCGATGCAACGCGAAGAACCTTA
>Ga0268281_1000463_pt1 | contig 30294 bp, 27 predicted proteins | sample saktaG_10_FD_190134 | JGI IMG/M metagenome (GOLD analysis project Ga0268281, IMG submission 190134) | Saline water microbial communities from Sakinaw Lake, British Columbia, Canada - sak_2011_5_24_50m | ecosystem: Environmental > Aquatic > Non-marine Saline and Alkaline > Saline ...
AGACTTTTTTGGGCTCCGGCGCCGTGGTGGCGCTCAACAGTAGCAGGGACATCATCGATATTGTTCACAACGACATGCATTTTTTAAATGAGGAGTCGTGCGGGAAGTGTACACCCTGCCGCGAGGGGACTGAGGTGATTCTGGAGATACTGGGCAGGCTGACAAGGGGTGAAGGTGTAGCAGGGGATATAAGCGCTCTGGAGGACCTGGCGCGGACGATGGCGCTGGCCTCGCTGTGTGGGCTGGGACAGGCTGCTGCCGTGCCTGTACTGGACTCGTTGAAATACTTCAGGGAGGAGTACATTAACCGGATCGACCAGTCCCTGTTCCTGCGGAGCTACCTGGGCAGCGAATTTTATAAGTCTAAGGAGGGAGTAAGATGACCAAGCAGTCGGAAATCGAACGGGCACGAATGGTTGAGATGTTCGACAACCTGAGGGCGGACAAGTATACGCTGAAGGAATATAAATATATAGGTAAGAAAGGGCCGCGCAGGACGGACGGCCTGGCCAAGGCTTCAGGTGAAGCTGACTATACTATGGATGTACAGCTTCCGGGCATGCTGTATATGCGATTCCTCGATTCTCCTTACCCACATGCCAAAATACTCAAGATGGACACCAGCAAGGCCGAAAAGCTGCCGGGCGTCAAGTGCATACTGCGCTACGACGATCCAGAATTAGCGGAATCAGCAAACCTGGGTCTTTTACCAATCTTCCAGAACGATAAGCCACTCGATGGTATAGCGCATTTTGAAGGACAGCCAATGGGTGCAGCCGTTGCGGCGGATACCGAGGCCATCGCCGAAGAGGCGCTTTCTCTGATCGAAATCGAGTGGGAGGAACGACCCTTCATGCTCGACCCTATCGCGGCGTGCGAACCGGGAGCGCCGCTCACTTTTCCAGAACGCTATATGGATGGTAACCACTGGAACAAAGGGGTCTTAGATGAGGATATACACAGCGATGTCAAAAAGGGTTTTGCTGAGGCAGACAGGGTAATTGAGTTCAAGATCGCCCGCGCCGGCCATACCTGGATATGCCCGGAGCGACCCTGCGGCGTATGGAAATGGAACGGCGACTGCCCGGAGATCTGGCTGAAGAACCAGCGGGGGTACGTAGCCAAGAAGTATATCAACACTTGGTTCGGCGGGATTCCAATGAACAAAATCGAGCTGCATATGTTGTACCAGGGTGCGACTTTTGGCGGCTGGACTCATACTGACTGGAACCTGGGCGGGCTCTACTGCGCTGCCGTAGCGTCAGGGAGGATGAAAAGGCCGGTGAAATATGTCTTCACCCGAAGGGAGGACTTCTATGGTAGCTCGATGGACGAGGGCATTTATTTTGTGAAGGTGGGTTTTAAAAATGACGGCACCATAATTGCTGTAGATAGCATCCTCTATGAGGTCAATGCTATACATCCGGTCTTCGGCCCAGTGCTGCACCTGCATGAAAGCACCAGGATTCCCCATCTCAAGGGACAGACCAAGTCCATTTGGGTCAACAAGGGGCCCGGTGTTGCTATACGTTGCGAAATGCTTGGACCGGTCCTGACCCAGACCATGGTTATGGACCACGTAGCAGACGAATTAGGCATGGATCCCATAGAAGTGGCGCTGAAGAACGACGGCTGCAAGGGTCATAATATGGGCTGGCTCAACGAGAAGAAGAAGGAGCGCGGCTTCGAAGTGCGCGATAGCCTGAAGGAATGCATCGAGAAAGGCAAGGCGGAGTTCAGGTGGGATCAGGCATGGCACAAGCCCGGTACCAGGAAGCTCCCCAATGGGCGTATGCACGGGGTTGGCTTTGCCTGGACTCATGAGTGGTCTGACTCGACAGGTAGTGGGGAGATCGCCATCCGCATCGAGCGTAACGACGGGACAGCTACGCTGCTGGGGATGCACTGCGATAGTGGTGTGGACGCGGAAAACACCTACTGCCAGATCGTAGCGGATGAGCTAGGCATGCGGCTTGAGGACGTGCACTTTAACCCGCAGTTCGATCCCGGCTTCCACCTCAATTCGCCGGACTCCTCATGCGGTATGTCGATTAACGGCTGGTTGGCGCGCCACGCGGCCAGGACATTGAAGCAGAAGATACTGGAATCAGCCACCAGTCCCTCTTCTCCTACCCAGCGGGGGAGCTTCTCTCCCGCATTCCCGAATACAAGTCCGGAAGAGTTAGATATTAAGGACAGCGTAATCTTCGTCAAATCCGACCCCTCACGTCGGATAAGCATGGCTGATTTCGCCAGGCCGATGGCCCTGCAGGGCCCGCTGACCAACACTGAGGCCTTTGGGACAAGGAATGCATGGATGGAACCTCTGTGCGCCTACGCTTACCACACCCAAGAAGGCGAATACAACCCGAAAGGTCCAAGGGAGAAGTGCTGCCGTCAGGCCCATTTCATGGAAGTAGAGGTGGATACCGAGACTGGCGAGGTCGTCGTCACCAGGGTGGTCAACGTCAATGACGTGGGCAAGGTTATCAACCGCATGAGTTGCGAGGGACAGCAGTACGGCGGCAGTATCATGGGGATGAGCCGTGGCAAGCTGGAGGAAGTTGTTCACGATCCGGTTACAGGCGTTATGCTAAACGGGAACCTAATCGATTACAAGGTGGCCACCATCCAGGATGTATGCCCCATCAGCACTATTCTGGTGGAGACTGGTATGGGATACGGCCCCTATGGGCTTGTAGGTATCGGCGAGGACATCGCTACTGTGGTCCCGAGCCTGCTGGCCCCGGCTGTCTACAATGCCATTGGTGCCTGGATCAACGAGTTCCCCACCACCCCGGATAAAGTGCTCAAGGCACTGGGGAAAATATAAGAATGATTTACCATGTAATTAGGAGGCAAGAACTTGAATAAAGAAATCAAGAAGTACGTATGTCCCTATTGTGGGGAAGGGTTTGATACCACAGAGGGATTGAAAGGGCACGTTTTCAAGACGCACAAGGGCCACGGCCTGCCTGTCTCGGAAGGCGGGATAAGACTATTTATCAACAAGGCCGAATATGAGTTAAAGGTGGAACCAAACTGGACGCTGCATTATCTTATTCACGATGTGCTTGGTCTGACCGGCAGCAAGCAGTTCTGCGACCAGGGGGCATGTGGTTCCTGTACCATGATCGTGGACGGAAAGCCCGTTCTGTCCTGCATGATGCTGGCCATCGAATGCGACGGCAAGATTGTGGAGACCGTTGAGGGGATAGCAGCCGAAGGGCACCCGCTGATCGAGTCCTATGCGAAGAACCATGCTATGCAGTGCGGATACTGCACGCCGGGATTCGTTGTGACCTCTAAGGCGCTGCTTGACAGGAACTCCGATCCGAACGAGGAGGAGATCATGTCTGCGTTGGCGGGCAACATCTGCCGCTGTGGCACTTATCCTCAACATGTCCTTGCCGTGCGCGAAGTTGCCCAGACACTCAAGCAAGAAAAAAAGCAGGTGAGGGGGTAAGCATGAGGGACTTTAAACATTTCAACGCGTATAGCGTAGATGAGGCTGTGGCTCTCATGGGCCGCTACGGCGAGAGGGCTGCCGTTATCGCCGGCGGCACCGACATACTGGGTAAAATGAAGGACTCCATCCTGCCGGCTTACCCGGAAGCGCTGATAAACATCAAGACCATTCAGGGTCTGAGCGAGATAAAGGAGTCGGGTGGCATGCTCAACATAGGCGCGCTGGCACTGCTGGCCGATATCGCCGCCAACCCCGTCATCAAGTCCAAATACGCCGCCCTGGCCCAGGCCGCGGGCAGGACCGCCTCCCCTCACCTGAGGAACATGGGCACCATCGGGGGCAACATCTGCCAGGACATCAGGTGCTGGTATTACCGCAACCAGAACAACAGGTTCTCCTGCCTGCGCAAAAAGGGCGGCAGGTGCTACGCCATCAAGGGCGACAACCGCTACCATTCCATCTTCGGAGGCAGCGTATCCGGCGGCTGTTTCGCCGTCCATCCCAGCGACGCCGCCCCGGCGCTGGTGGCACTGGACGCCAAGATCGTGACCTCCAGCCGGACGATCGACGTGGAGAAGTTCTTCGAGGTCAAGCCGGTTAAGACCACGGTGCTCAAGGCCGACGAGATCGTTACCGAAATACAGGTGCCCGAGCCCCCCGCGGGATCATCCAGCGCATTCCTCAAGTTCGCCCTGCGCAAGTCCATCGACTTCCCCATAGTCAACTGCGCGGTCATGATCACACTCAGGGACAGCAAGGTTGAAAAGGCGAGGATATGCCTCAACGCCGTCCACGTCATACCCTACAGGGCCGTCAAGGCGGAGCAGGTCATAACGGGCCGGGTTATCGACGAGGCGGCTGCGGAGGAGGCCGGGGCGGCTGCCGTGTCCGAGGCCAAACCGCTCGAGCACAATAAATACATGGTGGCGATCGCCAGGACACTGGTAAAAAGAGCGATCCTTGCCTGTGCGGGGAAATAACAGGTGACCGGGCTAATCGATGTTGTACTCGTCGCGGGGTTTCTGGTTACTTGAAGCAATTTGGGAGGTATGCTTGAAATGTTGTTCTCGCTGCTGCTGTGGATTATTGATTTAGCCATAGGTAGGGCTGCCAAAAGTAATAAAAGACTGAAAGGCATGATAAAAATACGTAACAACTCCTATGTGATAATGACTAAAGACGGCAAGATTGGAAGGCGCTTCATCTTCAAAGACAGCAAATATTCATCAGATAAAGTACTCACGGACTATGATATGGCCATGGTATTCGAGAACGCCGACGTTGGTTTTAAGTCCCTGGCATTGGGTGGGGACTCTGGAATGCAGGACGCCATCAACAACTGGAGCTTGATGATCCAAGGAGACGACTACCATACTATTTGGTTTGGCACTGTAATGGGGATGGCTTTAGGTCAGGTTAAAAGGAAGTGAGGCCGAATGGATGCGCAATCTGGACGATGCTAGATTCAGCGTAAAGGAGGGAGGAGAGAATGGAAACATATAAAGTATACAAGTACAGATGGGTAATTCTGGCCGTCTACATGTATGTAGCCGCTATTAACCAGATGTATTGTTTAAATTATGCTGCGATTGGCAGCTACATTCAAGACTATCTGAACATATCTGCAATGCAGATTGGATTGATGGTGATGGTCTTTGCCATTGCACAAGTCTTGCTCACCGTTCCATCCGGCCTTCTTATCGATAGAAAGGGATTCAAATACAGCGTTGGCATAGGCGCGCTTTTTACAGGTGTATTTGCCATGTTACGATTGGTGAATCCCGAATCATTTACGATGCTTCTGCTTTGCCAGATAGGAATTGCCATAGGACAGCCTTTCATACTTAACGGCGTTACCAAGCTTGTCGTAACGTGGTTTCCGAAAAAAGAAGAGGCCACTGCGGTGGGACTTGGTTCCCTGGCATGGTTCGGGGGCATGATGGTGGCACTTGGACTCACTCCAATGCTGGTGGAAAGATTTGGATATCAACAGATGCTTCTCGTCTACGGCATCCTGGGGATTGCCGGTATACTGCTTTTCTATATTCTTGTAAGGGCCAAACCTGAGACACCACCAGGCAAAATAGAGGTGGAAGAAGAGCTGTCAAACTGGGAAGGGATCAAGAAGATTCTCAAGATCCGGAATTTCGTACTCCTGGGTTTCGTAGCCTTTTTAGGTTTCGGCGTTTTCATCGGAATCTCAACCTGGCTGGAAATGATACTGAATGAGCTGCATCAGATTTCAATGACCGATGCCGGTTCTATAGGCGCGATGCTAATGCTCAGCGTCATAATCGGCTGCGTAGTCATCCCCATGATCTCAGATAGAATCATGAAGAGGAAGCCCTTTTTACTGCTGGCATGTTCGATAGGGGTGGCATGCATGATTACTCTGATATTTGCCAATGGTTATGCGCTGAACATGGTCAATATCATAATACTGGGCTTCCTTATGGTTTCCGTAATGCCTATAATTTTCACAATGTCCACCGAGATTACAGGAGCCAGGTTTGCCGGAATTTCTATGGCATATGTGGAGTTATTAGGAAACGCCTCAGGTATAGTTGTTATCTTCCTGATAGAAGTCTTGCATGGAGAAACCGGGAACTATATTGTGCCGCTGGTATTTCTGGCAGTACTAATGGGTGTGGCCGTTATACTATCAACTCGGATAAAAGAGACGGCCAGGAGACAGGAGGTCACGACAACCGACTCCAAGGTATGAATATTGACCTTGTCATGAACAGCGCGCATGAAAATAAAGATTGGGTACAATAGGATCATTAAGATTGATAATTACGCCAGCAATTCCTTAATCGAAGTGCCGGACAATTGCACAGTTCGCGATCTTCTTGCACTTATGAAATTGCCGGCCTTCCGCCAGAAGGCTGTGGTGGTTCTCGTCAATGACGAGCCTGCCTGGAGCTCAACCGTCTTGAAGGAAAATGATTCAGTAAAGCTGTATCCCCTGATAAGCGGTGGTTGAATGAGAGGCGGTAATCCTGAAAATATAAGAACCTCGCAGTTAAGCGCTCAGAGAAAGATACAAGGTCTAAATAATCTAAAGAATAGGTTGATAATGGAAACAGTGTACAGGGTTTACAGGTACAGGTACAGGTAGGTCATCCTGGCTATATGTACGTGATAGATCTTACGCAGATATACTGGCTGAAGTTCGCTGCCATCGATATCATGTGGTTTGCCGAGGTTAGCGTGCTGATACTGGTACTGCTTACCCTGCCCGCCGGGATACTTAATTGATAAAAAGGGATTTAAATATGGTGTCGGCCTGGGAACTATCTTTGCCGGTGTATTTGGATTGTATCTCAATGGAGAAGCTATTAATCGAGGGCGTCTTAGTCAGAATCCTGACTGATGAAGGCAATGGCATGACTGCCCAAGAATGAAAGGAGGTGGGATATGTGGATTTAGGTGTGCGCATGAGAGCTCGCCTGTGAAGAGTAACACGGCTAGAATATTATATTGGGAGGTAAAAAATGAACGTTTACGAGCGTCTGGGAGTGCGGACGCTGATTAATGCGTCTGGGGAGACGACCCGCCTTGGTGGTGCCCTTATGGAACAGGAGACAATTGATGCTATGTCAGAGGCAGCTAGATATTCTGTGCGTATGGACGAACTTCAAGCTGCCGCTAGTAGCATAATATCTAGAATAACTGGTGCAGAAGCAGGCTACGTCACATCTGGGGCATCGGCGGCCCTCACCTTAGCCACTGCTGCTTGTCTGACAGGTCTTGACATTGATCGCATGAATCGCCTACCTGACACGAGCCATATGCCTAACGAGGTTCTTATGGACCAACGTCAGCGTAATGGTTATGACCACGCCTTTCGGGCTGCCGGCGCCAAATTAGTAAACGTGGGTATGCCAAATTTCAGGGTCCTGGGAAGTGAGGCCTACACGACCAAGTGGTGGGAATTCGAGTCAGCCATCAATGAGCAAACCGCGGCAATTGCGTACGCCTATGTCCCGGGGAGTAACCCGCCCTTGGAGGAAATCATCCATGTAAGCCACAAGCACAATATACCCCTGATAGTGGATGCTGCTGAACAGGTACCGCCTGTAGAGAACCTGCGCAAGTTCATTGACATGGGGGCCACGTTGGTTGCTTATAGTGGAGGTAAGGGCATAAGAGGCCCCCAGAATAGCGGCATACTATGCGGGCCACGCGATCTAATTGCATCTGTTGCTTTGCAGAATTTGGATATGTCACTCACTAACTTCGATGCGTGGGAAATCTCTCCATCACTCGTTCCGAAAGAAAAACTTCGTGGCATACCGCAACATGGTATTGGCCGCGGCATGAAAGCGAGTAAAGAGTCAATTGTAGGTCTGCTTGTAGCCTTGCAGCGCATGGCAGAGGAGAAGTCCATTAACATGAAACAGCTTCGCCGGTCGATCGAACGTATTGCCGAGCTCGTTCGGAGTGTCTCTGGAGTGGAGACTGAAATAAATGAATTGTTCCCAGGCGGTCACCCCTTACTTGCAGTCAGGTTAGATGAGGCAAAATTGGGGCGGAGCGCCTCTGAAGTAGTACAAAGGCTGAGAGACGGTGAACCGTGTGTCATTGCAGTAGACATATTGGCAGCCTTTGGCATAGTAGTTATCTCATCAGTAAATCTGCTAAATGAAGAGCAGGCAAACGTTGTAGGACAACAATTGTTGATGGCACTTAAAAGTTAGTGGAGCTCCAGAGATATCATTTAACCGACAAACATTCACGCCCCCACATAAGAAATTCGGCGAAAAGCTGAATTATAGAAGGGGTGAATAATCTACTGAAGCTAAGGACACTGTGGTATTACAAAACTGGCTGGGAGATGCATCGAAAAACAATCAACCTAAGGGATTGCGCTTTATCCCTACTAGTTAACACAATCAGTAAATACTGATTGTGTTAACTAGATTGTTGGAGTTAAGGTAAAACTTAAACAAGGTATGAAGTCTGAAGAAGGAAAAGAAGATTACTTGAGAATGGGCAGATTTAATCGCAATAAAAAATTAAACTGAAGGGGAGGTGGAACTTGGCTCAAAAGTTACAAAGAAATCTATCGTTACCTGGCGCAGTTGCTACCATAATAGGAATGGTGGTTGGTCCTTCGCTTTTCGTGCTACTTCCAACTGTGGCAGGAATGACTGGACCTAGCCTTTGGATAGCATCTGCTGTTGCGTCAATACCGGCCATATTCTGCGTTCTTTATGTAGTTCAACTAGGAAGCGCTGTCCCCGTCACCGGGTGTCACTACGTGGCAATTACCAGGTGGCTTTCCCCGCTAGCCGGATGGATTGTTTCACTGTGCAGCACTATAGCCATTGTCGCTAGCAACTGCTTATTAGCTTGGGGCTTTGCCGTCTATATCGACTACTATGTCCCAGGTGTGCCACTCCTGATTTGGGCGCTGCTTATAGTAGTGATATTCGGCTTAATTAACTATCTAGGAATAAAGCTGGTAGGCTGGTCTCAGATAGTAATGGTTATCATTTTTATCGCGGCGATACTTCTTTTTAGCATTGGCGGAGCAATGAATGCAAACCCTGAATTCCTAAAACCACTTTTCCCCAAAGGGATAGAGGGATTTATCATGGGATGTGTCGTTCTCAGCTTCTTATGGCTTGGTTTTGTCGCATCGATCGAGTTCAGTGGTGAGATAATAAACCCGAGGAAAAATATCCCGCGTGCGATCATTATATCTTTCCTCTTCATTCTGACGATCTTCTTACTCCAACCTTTTGCGCTGGTGGCCACCATGCTCTGGAGCCAAGCTGGTGAGTTAGGTGAGTTAGGCATCCTTGAAGCCGCATCACGTTTTCTACCTGCAGGAGCGGTAATGTTCGTCGCACTTGGTGCAATTATGGCCATGATGAGTTCGATAAATGCACTGATACTGGTTGCGGCACGTGAGATCACCGCCTGGGGCAGAGATGGCATGCTACCAAAAATATTTAGCCGAGTCAATAAGCGGTTTTCCACGCCGGAGGTAGCCTTACTCTCGACCACAATTCTCACACTGATAGGTATTTTGTTCGCGGTCACACTGGACAAATATGCCACAATAGCCGTTCTCGCCTTGATGATTATCCAGATTTTGGGCAGCACCGTAACTTGGCTGTTGCCAAAACGAGCACCTAAAATATCAGAGAAGTCAATCTTCAAGTTCTCACCTTTCTGGCGCTGGTTTATCTGGATAAGCTGTCTGGTTCTATTCGGTTCAATCTTCATCATTGCCCTTATAAGTGATATAACACTAGGCTTAATCTTCGGTGGAATGCTTGCTATAGGTTTAATTTACTGGTTCGCCAGAAAAGCTTATCTAAAAGGGCGAGGAATAGACCTAGATAAGGAGCTTGGGAGGATTGCAGGACCCGTGTTAGAGGAATTGGAGGATCGGAGTGATCCTCTCCCCAAAAACTGAGCCAGACGGAATGTTAGTTTTGTGGGATGATAATATACGTAAAGGAGGATCATTCCATGAAGAAGTCCAGGTACACGGCGGAGCAAATCGCCTTTGCACTGCGGCAGGCGGAGTCCGGCACACCTGTTGTCGAGGTCTGCCACAAGATGGGCATCTGTGAGCAGAGCTTTTACCGCTGGAAAAAGAAATATGTCGGCATGGGGATCCCGGAGGTCAGAAAGCTGAATGTGCTTGAGCAGGAGAACAGGAAGATCAAACAGCTTGTGGCAGATCTGAGTCTGGATAAACAGATGCTGCAGGATGTGCTGCGAAAAAAGCCCTGAAGCCTGCTCAGAAACGGGACCTGGTTGAGGTATTGAAGGTGTGTTACAAGGTCAGCATACGCAGGGCTTGTAAAGTACTCCAGATCGTGAGATCCACTTATCAATACCACAGCAGGAAAGATGAGCAGGCTGCCCTCAGGATAAGGATATGTGACCTGGCATTGGCCCGGGTCAGCTATGGTTATCTGCGCATACACGTGCTGCTTCAAAGGGAAGGCTGGAAAGTGAACCGCAAACGTGTTTACGGGCTCTACAGAGAAGAAGGCCTGACTATGAGGAATAAGAGTCCCAGGAGACATGTTGCAGCTTGCCGGCGCATGGACAGGCCGGCGGCGACAGAACTCAACGACGGGTGGTCCATGGATTTCATGAGTGATCAACTGTTCGATGGACGGCGGCTGCGGCTCTTAACGCTAGTGGATAACTTTAGCCGTGAGAGTCTGGCCATCGAGGTAAACGACCACATAGGGACACACAAGGTAGTAGACGTATTGATGCAGATTGGAAAGGAACGTAAATATCCGAGGACCATCAGGGTGGATAACGGTCCGGAATTTATCAGCAAAGTTCTGGACCAGTGGGCTTACTTGAATGGCGTGGAGCTGGATTTCAGCCGGCCGGGTAAGCCCACAGGCAATGGGCTTGTCGAGGCTTTCAATGGACGGTTGCGCCAAGAATGTTTGAACGAAAACTGGTTCCTGTCGCTAGAAGATGCACGCGAAAAAGTGGAATCATGGCGGCAGCAATATAATAAGGACCGACCTCACGGAGCATTGGGGAATATGGCTCCAGCAGAATATGCATCGGTTATGGCAAAAAGTTCATGATCCGCAAAACTAACATTATGGCTGGTGCCAAATTATTGCCGAGTATAACTTAACAGGTGGTATAACTATCGGGGGCAGGTCAAATATTAGATTGAATCAGTAACTTAGAACTTACTCAGTAATCCGTATAAAATAATGTCAATAAAGTCATTTCGTATCTGCGCCGTATCTTTTGCAAATTTACCTCGCAATATGAAGTAAGTTACATACTCGTGCGCACCGGCGATCATTGCAGCAGCAAGATCAGGATCAATATTACGAAAAACCTTTTGTCTGGTAAGCTTGCCAAAATCTTCTCTCAAGGGCTTCACCCTGGTATTATAAGCCTCTTCAAGCTTGCTGGCGAAGGAGCGCGGCTCCTTCACCGCAGCCGCACGTAGCAAGTTCATCATATCGCTCCAGGCTGGATATGCTTTTAAAAACGCCTGGCCCAGTTTAGTCAATCTCTCCCTGACAATTTCGGTATCTTTGGTGTCCGGCAATGTCTTGACGTCCTCGGGCAAACTTTCTCGATATTCAAGGATAGTTTCGTTAAGACATCCAATAAACAAGTCTTTCTTGTCCTTGAAATATTTGTATATGGTGTTACGGCTGATATGTGCTGTCTTAGCAACCTCACCGATGGTAGCGCCTTCATATCCATACTGGCGAAATACGGGTATACTGGCATGGATTATCCTCCTACGTACTATCTGTGGTTCATCCAGTCGTTCCTTTTCCTTATTATCAGCCGATTCTGATACCGAACCAATAATCTCACTTAGTTTAGATATAATCTTCCTGTTATTGCCAAGCATCTTTATAAGTTCAAGTTTTTTAACGTGCTCTTGAGTATAGAATGCCCGCGTCTTACCCACCTTAATTGGTTTAGATATCACGCCTTTTCCAACGTAATAACGGATCCTTGGGATGCTGATTCCCGTTATCTTGGATAGTTCAGATAATTTCATATAGCTGTTTGCTTCCGACATAGTCCCACCTTCTAGAAGAGTACCATTCTACTAACAGGCCAGATATCTCTGTTTATTTTATCACTTAATTTAAGAAGGTTACGTGAATATAATGTACTAATATTATACAGTATCTTATTATTACTAATAATACTAGTATGTGTCAATAAATATATTAAAATATAATTGTCCGAGTGTGAAATAATATTCTAAAAATATCTACCAATACTTTAACAATTTATATGAGTGATATAGCAGCTACATAATTAATTGTTTAATCAAGTACTTGACAAGGGTACTATACGGTACTATAATGCACTAAATTTTAGATACTACTCAGTACTTTAGTGCCACGTTATGTTAAGAGAAGGGGGTGTAGGCATGTTTAGGTTCGATTGTGAGTGTCATATGATGCCGCTAGCCGATGATATCAGTTATTTCCCTTACTACAAGATGAATCAACGTGCGCTAAGGGGAACTATGCGTGCAATGCTACCATTGAATACGTATGGAATTAAGGGGCGCCAGACATTGGAGGAAGGGCGTGAGAACCTGAAGCGCCGCCCGGGCATGGCGCCGGGAGAATCCGCCGACGCTCTTATCGAGAAAATGGACGAGGCCGGTGTTCACATGGCATGCGTGCTACCCGAATCTTTTGTTCCGATGACACTAGGTACACGCATGATGTCGACCAATGGATGGCTTGCCAAAGAAGTGGCGAAGTATCCTACCAGATTGGTGGGAGTTTGCAATGTAGGTCCTATCATATCCCGTGGTGTAAAGAATGCCGTGTGGGAACTGGAATATCTTGTTAAAGAGATGAACTTCAAGGCCGTTAAGCTGTACCCGGTAGATGACACACCTATTAACGATACACGTCTGTGGCCTTACTATGAAAAAATCCGGGAACTGGGAGTACCACTTTTCGTTCATACCGGCTTCTCCTGGTGCATACCCGGCCGTTCGGCAAATTGCTTGCCATGGCTGTTGGAGGACGTTTGTGAGGAATTCCCGGATATTACAATTCTTGCCTATCACATGGGCTACCCCTTTACCGATGCCGTAAATATGTGCGCCATGAAATACCCCAACCTTTACATTGGCACGAGTCTTCTGTCCGGGTTTGGTCATGGCGCGAGTAAACGAGCCCAGATATTACTGGGTGAGGCAATGCTATATGCCGGAATTGATAGGATTATCTGGGGTACGGATATAGGGGCTAATAAAAATGATGTCGAAATACTCAACAAGTTCCAGATAAGCGAGGAAGTGCAGCGCGATTATGGATATCTGCCATTAAGTGAAGAGGACAGGGCAAAGTGGGCCGGGCTGAACCTGGCGAAGATCCTCAAGATAACACCGCCAGCGACTGATAAATAAATCTGCTAAAGAAAAAATTAATGTTGGGAGTGTAGTATGTACGATCATTTGTTTGAACCGATTAAAATCGGCCCGGTGGAAATTAAAAACAGAATCGCGATGTCCCCTATGAACTCACAGGGTGACAAGGATGGGCACCCAACCCTTCAATACACATGTTACTTCAACGCCCGTGCTGTGGGAGGATTCGGGATGCTGACCACAGGGTCGATACTTACCAGCCGAGAAGCGTTTGAAGAGTATCCATTGGTTCCTTATCTATTTCCTGGAAGTTTTAACGCCGGATACTGGTATGATTTTGTTGAGGGTGTTCACTCTATGGGTACTGGCGCCAAGCTGTTTGCTCAGTTGAGTCCCGGCTTTGGCCGACAGACAGGTAGGCAGAACGTGAGAGGTGCATCGCCTACACCTTTCAAACGTGAGGATCTATACCACAGTATACAGAAACAGACTTACGCCTGGACTAAATATTGGATTAATGATTGGAGTAATCACCTGCTTGGAACACCACGGGAAATGACTGTTGACGAGATACATAAGACGCAGCGCGATTTCCTGCGCTCTGCTGCAATGGCGATACTGGCCGGCTTTGACGGAATCGAAATACACGGCCCGCATGGCTACCTGCTTCACCAATTCCTTTCCCCGAGAAGCAACCAGCGTAAGGACGAGTATGGCGGCTCTCTCGAAAACAGAGCCAGGTTCCTGCTGGAACTCACATCAAAATGCAGGGAGCTCTTTGGGAATGCGGTTCCTATCGTAGTCAGGGTCAGCGGTGCGGAGTATAGCGCGGATGGAAATAAGGCCGAGGATGTACGCCAGATTTGCATATGGGCTGAGGAGGCTGGCGCTGACGCTATCAGCCTTTCTAACGGCACGGGATATGACTCCAGGGAATTTGCCCCCGTGGCGCGTGATAATACAATTCTGCTGGACGCACAGGGCAAGAAACTAAAGAAGGCTCTCAAAATCCCGGTCATTACTACAGGTCTACATACACCTGAGGTAGCTGCGAAAGCGGTGAATGACGGTGAAACAGACATCATAGCATTAGGCAGGCAGGCCATGGCCGATCCTGAATGGCCTAACAAGGTCAAAGAGGGTCGTATTAATGAAATTACCAGGTGCACGCATGACATGTTCTGCTTAGCGATGGGCAATATGGGGGCGCAGGTAGGAACCAGGTGCACAGCCAACCCTAATTACGGCAAAGAGCAATACAATCCGCAGTATTGGCCGAAGCCGATGAAAGGTCAGGTTCCAGAGACCTTAAAGCGATGGAGGCCGGGCGAGAAATGGCAGTCAATGCCCGGTCCATGGAAGGATTACTGGTCGAAGGCAGGACACCCAGATTAACAAATCGCCAGGGTTTCCCCGGTCCAGGAGGCCCGTACTGAATTTGAATAAACGCAATAGCATATATGCTAGATAGGAGGTTGCGATAAAGATGGGTGAATATAAAACATTAATCTACGAACCCGGACCTGTGACCAGGATCATACACAACGAACCAGACAGAAATAACGTCATGGGCGCCGAATTCCAGGAGGAGTTCCTTGATGCAGCAAAGGAATTTGAAAGAAATAATGATGCTAAGGTAGCAGTGAGCTTATCACGAGGCAAACACTTTGCTGCAGGGCACGATATATCAAACCTGTCAAAGAAACAGACATGGACGAGTGGTCAGAAAAATGAATGGGGAGAGGCCAAATGGCGGAAGGTATGCGACCCCAGGAGATGGTCTTACCAGGTCTGGGACATCTCCAAGCCCATAATAGCAGGCGTGCAGGGCGCTGCCCTTGCAGCCGGTGCTCAGTTCGTAATGCTCCATGATATCGTCGTGATGGGAGAAAGTGCTTTCCTCGGCATGGAGATAGCCCGTGTATCGGGCGCAGGTGGAGCTGATTTGCAAATGTGGGTCGGCTACCGCAAAGCATTTGAATTACTCTGCACTGGATGGAACGTAAGCGCACATGAACTATACCGCCTCCGGGCGATAAATAAGGTGGTACCTGACGATAAAGTAGAAACTGAAGCTATGCGGTTCGCCGAAATAATGGCCCTCATGCCTATGGAAACCCTGAAGCTAAACAAGTCTTCGCTGAAATTCAGTATGGATCAGATGGGTGCTCGTGAGCAACTCTGGCATTCCGAAGAGACGAATATCCTGGCGCACTGCGTCGGAGACGAACAGGAAAAGGAATTTTATCGGATCATTAAGGAGAAAGGCATGAAAGACGCCCTGCAATTCCGAGATGGTCCTTTCGAGAAATTCGGTTATAACCGTCATAAGGCTACCGAGATATGATTAGCGCACTCAAAAGCACCGCGAACAAAAAGATGCCCATGGAGGGAATAAGGGTCGTTGACTTCTGCTGGGTACAGGCTGGCCCCTGGGTAGGAAGATATTTTGCTAACTACGGGGCTGAAGTGATCAGGATCGAAAGTGCTCGAAGGATTGATTGGGCACGAAATGTCCCCGGCGGACCCGAAACCGTAAACGGCAAGATTCAGAGAGGGGCGCTCTTTATCAATTTCAATTGCGATAAGCTTGGCATTACCTTGAACCTGTCGCATCCCGAAGCGGTTGACGTCGCCAAAAAGCTGGTCTCTGTATCCGACGTTGTGATAGATAACTTCGTTGCCGGTTATATGGATAGGGTAGGGTTAGGTTATGGGGAACTGGTTAAGATAAAGTCAGATATTATCATGCTGGAGATGTCTGTGTTCGGCAATACTGGCCCATACAGGGCCTTTGCCGGGTACGGAACCGGTATTCAATCGGCAATAGGACTCAATTCGATATCTGGTATGCCCAACCGCCGCCCTGGTTTGAATATAGCCTTGCCAGACATGGGACCCAATCCCACTCATGCAACCGTGGCCTTGTTGGCGGCTCTGCATTACAGGAAACGCACAGGTAAGGGGCAGTACATCGAACTAGCACAGTTTGAAAGCTCACTCGGATGGATGGAGACAACTATACTCGACTATACGGTGAATAAGCGCATACGTAAGCCGCAGGGCAACCGGCTTCCATATGCTGCCCCTCACGGCGTCTATAAATGCCAGGGGGAAGACCGCTGGTGTGCCATAGCAGTATTCACAGAACCAGAATGGAATGCGTTTTGTGAGGCAATTGGGAATCCACAGTGGACCAGAGAGGAAAGGTTCGCCAACCTTTCGAGCAGGAAGGAGAACGAGGACGAACTGGATAAGTTGGTCGAAGCATGGGCAGCAAATAAATCCCCGTGGGATGTAATGGAACTTCTGCAAGCAAGAGGCATGGCTGCCGGCGTGGTTGAAACAGGCGAGGATCTGGTGCTACGCGACGAACAATATAAAGCGCGTGAATATTACGTGGAAGTGGACCACCCCGACGGAAAGGCATACTGCGAGAACACGATTATAGGGTTTTCAGAAACACCTTGCGTCGTGCGCAGGCCAGCGCCAGTTATGGGGCAGGATAATGAACTCGTGTTTAGAAAGATCCTTGGCTTGTCTGAAGAAGAGGTTGTCCATGGCTATATACACGGCGCTTTTGAATAAATTTTAGTATAACGAGAAACCAACTTTATCTCATCCGACTATATTTTAGGTGAAGGAAAATGGAGCAAGACAAAGCACTCAATGGAATTAGAGTCCTCGATTTTACCGGCCCCAGTGGAGTTTACTGCACCAAGTTGCTCGCTGATTTGGGAGCCGATGTTATAAAGATTGAGCCCCCGGAGGGCGACCCAATGAGGTATATCGGTCCCTTCTATCACGATGATGTGCATCCTGAGAAATCACTTTATTTTTGGCACTTCAATACTAGTAAAAGAAGTATAACCTTAAATCTGGAAACCATCGATGGACGGGAATTGTTTAAGAAACTGGTTAAAGATGCTGACATCATTGTTGAAACATTCTCTCCTGGATATCTTGATTTGTGGGGCCTAAGTTATGCAACGTTAAAGAAAATAAACCCAAAGCTAATTTTGGTTTCAATTACCGGTTTTGGACAAATCGGCCCTTACAAGGACTTCAAGGCTTCTGACCTTATTGGTCTGGCAACAAGCGGCATCCTCTATACGTTAGGTTTCCCTGAAGACCCACCGACCTCTATCGGCGCGTCCCAGGCTTATCACATGGTATCTGCCAATGCCGCTATTGGCGCACTTATGGCGCTCCTCTGCAGGGATGAGATCGGTGAAGGGCAATGGGTAGATGTTCCTATGCAAGGGACTAACATTAGAATGTCGGAAATGGTCCCCTTCACCTTCTGGATATCTGGAAAGAACCGCAAGAGGTCGGGGCTTGAATTCTATAGAGCCCGAAGGGATATCTTCGAGTGCAAGGACGGCCGGGTAGTTTGCAGCGCCCTTGGCGGTGGGGGTGCTGAGAAGATGCTGGAATGGATGGAAAGCGAAGGCATGGCTGCAGATTTGAGAGAGGAGACATATGCGCCAATTATCGCACTACTGATGGGAGCATCGCCCTATGGAAAAGGTTCACAGGACAAGATTAATATGGCTGAAGCGGGCAAGAAACTGCGCGATTATCCGAAGGAATCGGATCACATCGAGCAAGTGTGGGAGGCATTCCTTATGACTCATACCATGGTAGAACTATTTGTGGGAGCACAAACTCGAGGCGTCAGGTTGATGCCGGTTAATAATGTAAAAAACGTTGTAGAAGACACCGGGTTGAAAGAACGTGGCTATTTTGTTGATGTTGAACATCCTGAACTTAAAGACACTCTGTTATATCCAGGACCACCATTCAGGTTGTCCGAAACACCGTGGAACATATCCAGACGGGCACCCCTGGTGGGTGAACACAACAACGAAATCTATGAAAAAGAGATCGGTATTTCAAAGGAAAAGCTTGCAAGGCTGAGAGCGGAAAAGGTTATCTAAGTATTTGAACCGAATTAACCTTATGGATGAATGTCTCTGCAACAACATGTAAATAGAAGGAGAGGAGAATGTTAGAAGGATGTGTCCCCTGGCCACAGGAATTTGTTAGGAAGTATAAGAAAAAAGGTTACTGGGAAGGGGTAACTTTAGGAGAAGCGTTTGACAGTTGGGTTAAGAAATATGCCGATCAACCAGCCCTGGCCTACCAAGGTAAGGATATAACGTACCGTCAGATGGATTTGTATGCTACCCGCGTAGCATACCAAATGGTTAAGTTGGGTATTAAGACCTATGATCGGGTAATTATGCAGTTATTCAATGTGCCTGAGTTGGTGTATCTGTTTTATGCTTGCATGAAAATTGGTGTCATTCCCATTTGCTCATTACCGACCCATCGCTGGATGGAAATAAGCTACATCGCTAACGAGAGCAAGGCGCGAGCTCAGGCAATTCCATCTGGCGTAGTCAGAGATTTCGATTACGAAGACTTCGCGGACAAAATCCGAAAGGAATTTCCGAATGTGAAATTCATCTTCACAGTGGGTAAGCCCGAGCGGCCTGGTATGTACTCCATTAACGCATTCATGGAAAAAGAAGTAGATCTTAAAAAAGCGAAGGCGACGTTAAAAAAGTTCCGCCCCGACCCTATGGAGTCTGCATTGTTCCAGTTATCCGGAGGAACGACGGGCGTACCGAAAATCATACCACGTACACACAACGACTACCTTTATAATGCGAAATGCGTTGCTGACGCCTTGAACTATAATGAAAACTCCCGCATTCTTGCATCTACGCCATTAATTCATAACGTTGCTTTAGTGTGTGTAATGCTGCCCGTCCATAGTAAGGGTGGGGTTTTGGTGCTCCCAACCTCCATTGCACCTGAAGCACTACTTCAGGCTGTTGCCGAAAACAAGGCTGACACGATGGGTATAGTCCCCATTTTCATGCATCGCCTTTTGGAAATGCCCGAAGTAGTTCGTAGCAAATATGACTATTCTTCCTTAAAGCGCCTCATGGGAATGTGGAATCCCGCTGACCCGACAGCACAGAGATTCATGGAGACCTTTCAATGTGACGGTATTCAGACCTATGGTATGTCAGAGGGGTTGGTCTGCTGGACGAGGTGGTCGGATCCGCCGGAAATAAGACACTGCACAAGCGGTAGCCCTGTATCAGAAGCAGACGAGTGTAAGGTGGTTGACCCGGAATCGCACGAAGAGGTCCAGTCTGGACAGGTCGGTGAGATGTGGTGCCGGGGACCCTACACTGTACGGGGTTACTATAAGTCACCCGAACGTAATAATGAGGCGTTCACGCCGGATGGCTATTACAGAACGGGTGATCTGGTTAAGATGGATAGTGGAAGACATATCACCTGGACCGGGCGAATCAAGGACTGTATCGACCGCGGCGCCGAAAAAATCAACGCAGAAGAGGTAGAGACATACATTCTCAAGTTTCCAAAGGTGAAGAAGGTGGCCGTTGTCGGAATGCCCGATAAAGCTATGGGAGAAAGGGTCTGCGCCTTTGTCGTCCCGCAACTCGGGCAAACATTTGCTTTGAATGAACTAAGAACGTTTCTTACTAGTGAAATTAACGTTGCCGAGTTTAAACTTCCCGAACGCCTGGAATTCATTGATGAATTGCCTGTAACAAAAATCGGTAAGTACGAGAAGAAAAGTCTCCGCGAAAAGGTCACTGAAATGCTCAATAAGGAGGACAAGGTCTGACGGCATTGTGTTCGGAAATCGATTTAATGGAAATACTACGAAATAATTAATTAGAGGAGAAATTAATGGCTATTCAAAAAGAATATAAAGTTGGCGGTAGAGGTGCAGTATCCATATTTATCGTATTGTTCCTGTTATTCGTTATAAACCAGGCAGACCGTCTGATCTTCTCTGTTGCGCTTGAGCCCATGAAGAAAGCGCTCAGCCTATCCGATACGCAGGCTGGAGCATTGGTATCGTCATTCTTGATCGGTATGGCACTACTTACTATTCCGGGTTCTATCTTGGTCGAAAGATGGAGCCGTCGCAAATCGCTGGGCATAATGGCTCTTATCTGGAGCGCTGCTACCTATTTCACAGGCATGTGCTCCAATTTCACCCAACTATTTATAACAAGGTTTACAGTAGGCATCGGTGAGGCGGGCTATACTACGGGTGGTTTAACCTGGCTTTCACTGTCATTTCGCAAAGAAATCCGATCGAGGATTATGGGCTTCTTTATGGCGGGTCTGCCATTGGGAAATGCGTTGGGCCTGATAGTAGGCGGTGCTATTATCACAGCATCACAAAACTGGCAATCGCCTTTTTACATATTCGCTATACCCGGCGTCCTATTGGGTATAGCTGTATTTTTCCTGCCGGACTACAAAACATTAAAAGAAGAAGGTGAGTCGACTTTTAGCAAGGCGTATTTCAGAGAGTGGGGTAGCCTCTTTAAAATCAAGACTTACTGGTTGGCTATAATAGGGCAATGTTTATTCCAATTTGTAGCAGTAGCAACCGTGATGTGGATGTCAGCGGCGTTGATGAGGGCTTATTCGATGACCGCAGCAAATGCGGGGCTAATTACCGGATTAGCTGCACTTGGCCTGATTATCGCTTCTCCTTTAGGCGGCTACATCGCTGATAAGTGGCAAAAACGTTATAAGAGTGGTCGCCCTATGTTTATAGTCGTAGGAATGGTTCTGTTTGTCATTATTTCATTCACACTGGCACTTAACATGGGTGGCCCGCTGCCACTGTTTGTAACCCTTATTGTGCTTCAATGGTTCTTTGGCGCTGCACTTGTACCTGTTCAGATGTCATTGCCAACCGATGTGATTATACCCAGGTTGCGTACTACAGGCTTTGGTATACTTACATTTTTCAACTCTATACTGGGGGCCAGTGCTGGGACCTTCGCTATTGGAGCTCTATCCGATATGGGAGGGGGCGGGGCCGCGGGCTTGAAAATGGCCTTCCTATCGATATGCCCCGTAGCGTTGCTATCGTGCATAGCTTATTTCATCATGACGAAGTATTATCACGCAGACAGCGAAAAGGTAAATGATTTAGTGGTATCGGAACGGTAGCTGTTGCTCAAATGTCTCTTATTGGATCGGATAATTTAGAAATACTTATAGAAAATATTTCAATAAAAAAGGAGGAAGGTAATGAAACTGGTAACATTCCGTGACAAGACCGGCGATCATGTTGGCGCGTTGGTTGACAAAGACACAAATATCATCGATCTCAAAGTAGCTGCAAAATCCAAGGAATTGAAGACTGATTATTTTAAAGATATGCTGACCCTGATCGAGGGGGGTGATGTTGCACTCGATCTAGCACGGACGGCGGAGAAGCATGGGATCACTACGGGTTCGGGGTTAATAAAAAAAGCAGATGTGAATATCCTGGCTCCCGTACCGCGGCCCCTTGCTGTTCGTGATTATCCATGTTTTGAAGAACACATGAAAGGCACAAATGCAAAGATGATAAAAGAAATGATCCAGATGGCACCCCAAAATGCAGAAGCACTAAAAATGTTTTTTGAGTTTGGCGAAAGCCTTTGGTATAAGCGGCCGCCGGTATGCAAGTGGAATCCTTTAAATGTTGTTGGCCCCGATACGGATATCCTCTGGCCCTCATATGCGCAAATGCTTGATTATGAACTGGAGTTTGGATTATTCATCGGTAAAAAAGGAAAGGACATTGAGCGATCCAAGGCTATGGAATATGTTTTCGGATATACAGTCTTTAACGATTTTACCGCCAGGGATGAGTGTGCCAGGGAGCTTTTTCTATTGATGGGTCTGGGCAGAGGAAAGGACTTTGATACGAGCGAGGCGATGGGACCATGTATCGTTACGGCTGATTCTTTTAATCCCTATACTGCAAATATGATCGTTCGTGTCAATGGTGAAGAACGCGGCCGCAATAATAGCAGCACTATGTATTGGAAATTCGAGGACCTCATTGTCCATTATTCTCAATCTCAGACCTTATATCCCGGAGAATTTTTCGGCTCAGGAACCTGCGGTAAAGGAGCCGGAATTGAGATAGGTCAATTACTGAAGCCGGGCGATGTAGTAGAACTTGAGGTCGAGGGCATAGGCATCCTCCGAAACCGGATTGTCAAACCGTAAAGTTTATTGAATTCGCTGGACGCTATAGGAGTTCGCAAAGCCATGATTTCCAGTGAGTCATTAGGGAAATAGTATGTCATATATATTGGCGGTAGATACCGGAGGCACATTTACGGACCTCGTTGCTTATGATCTCGAAAAGCACGAGTTGCGTTGTATTAAGACCCTGACAAATGAATCTAACATAGTTAACGGGGTAATTGATTGTATAAAGGCCGCAAATTTAAACCTCGGCGAAGTTGATTTCATCAAGCATGGGACCACGCAGGTAAGTAATACATATATCCAGCGTTCCGGAGCCAAGACGGCACTCATCACCAATCGCGGATATCGGGATCTTCTTGAAATCGGACGCGGTAACCGGCCTGTACCATTTAAATTGACGTTCCGTAGAGATCCTCCACTCGTACCGCGCACGCTGTGTTTTGAAATCGATGGCCGTATAGATGGCCGCGGCCAGGAGATTATTTCTCTGGATACGCAAGGCCTGCAGCATCTGGTTGAAATACTGAAAACTAAGGGAGTCGAGGCAGTTGCGGTTTCATTCATAAACGCCTATAAAAATCCGGCCCACGAAGAGCAGGCTGTCAAGCTGTTACGTGAGTACTTACCTGATGTTTATGTGACGAGCAGTACTGAGATCTGTTCTGAATGGTATGAATTTGAACGGACATCGACTGCTGTCGCTAACGCCTATGTCGGCCCAAGAATTAAGGAATATATAGGACGCTTCGATAAGGAGCTTAAGGGCAGCGGATTCCACGGGCGCATTTTTATGATGGCGTCAAATGGTGGTGTGCATTCCGTCGAAAGGACCCTATCCCAGCCTGTCAACATGGTGGAGTCCGGACCAATCGGAGGCAGTATTGGCGCAGCCGTATACGGGAGAGAGTTGGGAATCAAACATCTTATAGCCTTTGACATGGGCGGGACCACTGCAAAATGTTCTTTAATTCAAAATGGTCAGTTCGAGATATGCCCCATATACTATGTTGATGGTTATGAAAAAGGCTTCCCTCTGCGCATATCGGTGTTAGACGTTGTTGAAGTCGGCGCCGGAGGTGGGTCGATCGCCTGGGTAGATACGCAAAGGAGGCTTCATGTAGGGCCACGCAGTGCCGGTGCTGAGCCCGGGCCGGTTGCGTTCGGTCGCGGCGGGACAGAACCTACAGTCACTGATGCAAATCTTGTGCTCGGACGTATAAGTTCGGGAACTTTTCTGAATGGTGCACTTCGACTGGATGAAAATGCGGCATTCAAGGCCATAGCAGACCGCGTTGGCCGGCCTTTAGGCTATAGCGACGACGTAAAGCTACTGGACACGATAGCTGAAGGGATTCTCGCGATTGTATCAGCCCGGATGGCCGGTGCTATTAAAGAAATAACAATGGAGCGCGGCCTGGATACCCGAGACTTTGAACTGTTTGTATTTGGCGGCAGCGGTCCACTTTTCGGCTCAGCTCTAGCGCGCGAGCTATATATTCCTGTCGTTATTGTGCCGCCGGAACCGGGAAATTTTTCCGCAATAGGTATGCTGCTCGCCGATGAAAGGATTGACATCTCTCAAAGCCTCATTCAGGACTTATCCGAAGATTCAATCGCCGAACTTGATCGAATATTTAAAGAAATGGAAGAACGTGCGAAAGTTGAGCTTCTCGAAAAGATTGACACACAAGATATATCCTTTGAGCGATATATTGAAATTTGTTATAGAGGCCAGAGCCGATCAATTAGAATTCCTTTCATTAAAGATAAAAGTCCCGACAGCATCCGCAAGGATTTTGAGGATTCGTATCGCCAGCGTTACGGTCACATCAATAAAAACAATCCCGTTGAGATCAGGGGTATACGAGTCAGCGCCCATACTGAAACCAAGCGGCCTGAAATTGTGCACCTACATAGTAATTCATCCAATGACCAGGCACCGCCTGTGAAAACGCGTTCCGTGTATTTTGCTGAGGCCAGCGGCCGTTTGAGTACACCTATTTTCAAGCGCGACACCTTGCCCATCGGATTCAAGGCCAAGGGTCCGGCAATTATAGAAGAGTATGGATCAACGACGCTAATAGGTCCCCTTGATCGGTTTGAAATATGCAAGACCGGAGAAATCAGGATCAACATAAACGTCAACTGAAAATGTTCAGGTGAGATATGGACAAAAAGTATTCACAAAAGAAAACGAGGACGCGCTCTATTGATCCTATTACCATGGAAATTGTCCGCTATGGATTGAATTCGATACCGAACCGTATCGATATCAACCTTACACGAACTGCCTTCAGCCCTATGGTTTACGAATATAAGGATTATTCTGTCGGAATTGTTGATCCTGAAGGCAATCTGATCTCCCACTGTAAAGGAGGCATTCCTATATTTGTTGCAAACGCAGTCGGAGTCGCTGTGCGCGACGGGTTGGAAATCTATGGACGTGATCGTATTAAGCATGGTGACGTTATTATTTCAAATCATGGCGACACATTAGGGCAACACCTCAACAATGTTGTCATGTACACGCCGGTATATGCCGGCCGTCCCGGCAATGAAGAGTTGGTAGCATTTATGTCGGTTGTTGTGCACTGGATGGATATTGGCGGCAATGTCTGGGGCTCATGCCTATCCAACAGAACTACAGAAATTTTCCAAGAGGGCATCCAATTCCGAACGGTGAAGCTGTGGTCGCAGGGACAACCTGTAGAGGAAATCTACCGAATGATCGAGTATAACACACGTATCCCCGAGATGGTTCTTGGCGATCTTGAAGCCCAACTTGGCGGTTGCCTTATTGGCAGAGACATGATTATAGAACTGATAAACAAATACGGTCTTGACGCAGTCAGGGCAACAATTGAGTTGAATTGGGAGCAATCCGAACAAATTGCCAGGCAGGCAATTCGTGAAATACCGGATGGCGAGTACCGGGCCAGCTCTTTTCTCGATAATGATGGGATCAATCTCGATCAGCCAATTAAGATAGAGGTTGCCGTTCGTATTGAGAAGGACGAGATTACTATCGATTATTCCGGCGTTTCACCTCAATGTTTCGGCCCTCTCAACGCGGGAATTAACGGGGGTGCCATTGCCGCAGCACGAGTTGCGTGTAAATATTTGCTTACACCTGACGAACCGGCCAACGCAGGCGATTTTCGTCCCCTGAAGGTAGTAATCCCTAAGGGAACATTACTCAGCGCAGGCCATAATGCGCCGTTGGGGCATTCCGGTTCAATGTTACCCACAGTAGTTGATACAATTATCAAAGCCATGGGCCAGGCAATCCCAAACCGTATTGCAGCAGCTCATCATGGAACATATGGTATTCATGTATTTGTTGGTATAAATCCCGATACCGGCCAACTATTCTACTACGGCGCGTCTTCAATTGGCGGATGGGGAGCTACTTGTAATCAAGATGGGACTGGCCCTTCAAGGTCCCTTGTACATGGTGATACTTTGGAGGTACCTGCAGAATTCCAGGAAGCTTATTATCCTTTACGACTTGACTCGTTCTCGCTGCGGACCGACTCTGGCGGTGCGGGTGAATTCAGAGGCGGACTGGGCATCGAAAAAGTATACACAGTCCTTTCCCAATGCTCTGCAACTATAGGATTTGAGCGCACTAAATGCCCGCCCTGGGGAATATGTGGTGGAAAGGAGGCAGAAACGGGTTATGTTGAAGTGCACCACACAGATGGCACAACCGAACATATGTTAAAGCAGGAGTTGACCCTGCAAAAAGATGATCGAGTAATCATCCGTACTGGCGGTGGTGGCGGCTACGGACCCCCATACAACCGCAATCCCATCCAAGTTGCTATTGATGTCGCTCATGGGTATGTATCGAAGGAACGTGCTTTAACTGATTACGGGGTTGCTATTGACGAGAATTTAAACGTGATAGCAACTGAAACCGCAGAAGCAAGAAGTCAAATGATTGCAAAGAACCTTATCAATAATAAAGAACCTGATATTAATGATGAAAAAGGATAGACTTAATTCTCTATATGCGGGTAACCCCACATAGTGTTTTAGCAAAATTGTGATGATAAACATCATTTCTTCCCATAGGCAATTCCAATCGATCCTACCATGAAGGAGAGCTTCAATAACCGTGGGATGAAGCCGGTATCGGTGGTATTGATAAATGGAGCATCCTGGATGCCCCTCTGCGGATTGCAGCCAGTAAATCTTCGATTTCACTGCACATTTTCTTGACGAAGGAACAAGTCCTGAAAAGCAAAAGCCTCGCCCTTCTTCACCACCCGCAGTGCTTCCCTGATAATCCCTCTTTATCAGCCGCATCCTTTACTTCATGAAACACAAAATTGCTAATCGCCACATCGAACCCCCATCTTCAAAGGGCAGGGCACTGGCGCTAGCCCTTTGAAAGGCAGTCCTATTTGCTACACCTTTCTTCTTATGCGATCTCTGGCTGGCAGTCAAGAAGTCAGGGGTTAGATTCCCATCGGGGTCGTATCTAAATATCCCCCGGCTTGACACCCATCTCCTTTTTCTATAGCATTGCCGTCGTCCAAAAAGCCACGTATAATCGATTATGAGGGCATTATGATCGATACAGCGATAGTTGTCCTGCTGGCTTTAGCGGCCTTTTTCCTGGGCGCCTGCCCGTTCTCACTATGGATCGGCCGGGCCAGGCTGCGCAAGGACATCAGAGACTATGGAGACGGCAATCCCGGCGCATCCAATGTGTTCAAGGCCGGCGGTAAAATGTGGGGTGTCATAGCTCTCATAGCAGATATGCTCAAGGGGATGCCCTTCATTATAATAGCTGGATATTCAGGCTATGCGCAGCCTGCCGGCTATATCATCGCCATTTGTGCTGTGCTCGGCCACGCTTATTCCCCATTCCTGGGGTTTCACGGCGGCAAGGCGCTGGCCGTATTCGGCGGGACCCTGCTGGCCATGGGCCGCTGGGATATCATCGTTAGCCTGGCAGTACTGCTTTTTATCGGGTTTCTCTTCATCAATAACGACGCCTGGACGGTGATGTGCGGCGCAGCGGGCACACTGGTTTACCTGTCGCTGATAAGGGCCGACATGTGGGAAATAGCTTTTATGGCTGTCATCACAGCCCTGCTGCTGGTGAAGCATTTCCAGGCGTTGAAGCTGGCCCCTGGAACTTCCGGACGCCTTGCGAGCTGGATCAGGTCGAGAAGAAAAGCAGCCTGACATAATATGGCGGATTGATATAAATTGATTTATCAGCTATTTGTGCTGGCCGGTTTAGCGATCTTCTTCATTAACCTTATTTTAAACCTGGCCGCCCTGAAAAGACCGTCCAGGAGAGCGGGTCTGCCCGTTGATCCGCCCCTCGTATCTGTCCTGATCCCGGCCAGGAATGAAGAGGAGAATATCCGGAATTGCCTGACGTCAATCCTGAGCCAGGACTATCCGAACTTCGAAGTCCTTGTGCTTGACGATAACTCCACTGACAGGACGGCGGAGATAGTCAACGGGATCGCAGAAAACGACAGCAGGGCGCAGTTAATCAGGGGCAAACCGCTGCCGGACGGATGGGCAGGGAAATGCTTCGCCTGCCACCAGCTTTCGCAAAATGCACGTGGAAGCTGGCTGCTTTTTGTTGATGCCGATACGGTCAGCAGGCCGCACATGATCAGGAGCACACTGCATCTCGCGGTCTTAAATAAGGCTGCAATGCTGTCCGGGTTTCCCCGGCAGGAAGTCTCGGGTATCACACAAAAAATTGTCATCCCCATCCTTTTCTATTTCCTCGTCATGAGCTGGTTTCCACTGTGGTTATTCCACTCGTGGAAAAAGCCGGGGCCCACCCTGGCCATCGGCCAGTTCCTGTTGTTCAGACGTGAAGATTACCTGGGGATCGGGGGGCACCAGTCGGTTAAATCGAGGATCATGGAAGACGTCTGGTTCGGTATAGAGATGCACAGGCAGGGGCGCCGCATTCTCTCTGTCGACCTGAGCGGGGTATTGACCACTAAAATGTATACCAATATGGGGACTATGGCGGAGGGATGCATCAAGTGGTTTTATTCGGTGGCTGCCCTTTCCCAGCTGACTATCGTCGGATCAGTACTAATAGCCTATATATTTTTCCTGGCGCCGTTTTACTGGGCCTGCGCGCGCCCGCTTAACGCGCTGATTTCGGAGGGCCTCGTGATGGACTGGGGCGCCATCGTGCTGGTGCAGGTGGGGGTTATCCTGTTGATGCGGATCATTACAGATATTTATTTCAGGGGATCTAAAATATCCTTCCTCTTTCATCCGCTGGGCATATCTTTCCTTATCCTTGCCGTGATCTTCGGGGCCTCCCGCCGGGCTGTGGGCGCAGGTGTAGCCTGGAAGGACAGGGTTTACGAGGCCATTTCAAATATCAAGTAGATGAGTCGGGCTTTGCACCCTCCTGAGTGTTGGCGCCTCGCATAAAAGGACAGGTAAATGGTTCACTCCCGGCCTCTTTTACCCGGCTTGCCTCGTAGATAGCCTCGGCGAAACCGTCGGCCAGATCAGATAGCCGGTAAGCCTCCTGGTTATACAGCCAGTGAACAACAATGTTGCGCAGCGCGCCGTGGTAAATGTGGCCGAGCATATTGAGGTTGATATCGCCGCGCAACTCACCCTTGCGCTGTCCTTCTTCTATAATCTTTACAAACAGGGAGCCCGATGTCCTGGCCGTTGTATAAGCCTTTTCAAACTCGTACCAGTAACTGAGCTTGGTATTGGCATAAACCAGCCGCGCAATGTGGATATTGTCCTGGAAGAAATTAAGGTAATAGTGCGTCATACTGAAAATCTTGTTCCTTGTATTGCTCAGCCCCAGCAGATGCATGTCCAGCTCCCTGCTGGTCCTTTCAATTATGGCGCTGATCAACTGCACATAAAGGTCGTCCTTGTTCTTGAAGTGCTTGTAGATGATAGAGGTGGTGACGTCCGCCTTCTCGGCGATATAACGCATGGTGGCCTTCTCAAAATCCTCCTTGCTGAAGATCTCGAGGGCCGCGCGCATGATGAGCGACCTGGTTGCCTTTCCGTCAATTTTCATTGAGCACTTCCGGATTAATAGTATTTATGGCCAACACCATATTATCCCCCGCAGTTTGACAAATAACTCTGCTATGTGATATAAACTGAACGTTGTTACGATAGCTATAAATCGATTATAAAAGACAACCCGTTTTATATAACGCTGTTCACTACTGATAAAGGTTATACCATTTTGCTCCGGCACAGGTCAATTGGCAGAGGTAAGGCATCGAAAAAGATAAGGTACTTGCGATAATGGCCGTGGTTGGTAAAGCCATTAAGATTGCATAATCTGAAATACTTTATTTGTGTAAGGAGCCGGTATGGATTTTAAGTTCGGCGAGAAAGAGGAGAAACTGAGGGAGGAGATCAGGGCTTTTGCCCGGGCGGAGTTATCGGGGAAACATGTGATCAGCGGCCTGGAGGAGGAGGACAGGGACGAGGATTGGGAATTTACCATGCAGATGTCCAGGAAGCTGTCGCAGAAAGGGTGGCTGACCATGGCCTGGCCGAAAGAGTATGGGGGAGGGGACGCATCTCCTTTCGAGCAATTTGTGTACATCGATGAAGCCAGCTATCAGGGTATACCCGGCACAACCATGGGGGTCAGCGGCATAGGCTGGGTGGGGCAGTCGCTGATGCTTTTCGGCAGCGAGGAGCAGCGCAAGAAATACATACCTTCCATCGCGGCCGGTGAGCCTGACGGCGTATGGTGCACCGCCTATAGCGAGCCCAATGCCGGCTCCGATTTCGCCAACATCCAGACCAAGGCTATCAAAAGCGGTGATGAGTACATCCTGAACGGACAGAAGATCTGGACCAGCTGCGCCCACAGGGCCAGGTGGTGCTGGATAGCGGT
>Ga0268281_1000469_pt1 | contig 30210 bp, 23 predicted proteins | sample saktaG_10_FD_190134 | JGI IMG/M metagenome (GOLD analysis project Ga0268281, IMG submission 190134) | Saline water microbial communities from Sakinaw Lake, British Columbia, Canada - sak_2011_5_24_50m | ecosystem: Environmental > Aquatic > Non-marine Saline and Alkaline > Saline ...
CCTGCAACCGCGGTGGCCGAGCATTGGGTTTAATTCATGGAGATTCTGGCACAGGGTCTGAATCTTTTTCTTATCAAGGCTCATCTTCTTTGCCATCTCCTGCATCTCTTTATCTGTATGCGGCAGGAATTCATGAAGCGGCGGATCAAGAAGCCTTATGGTAACAGGCTTTCCTTTCATCACCTTGAATATGCCCTTAAAGTCTTTCTTCTGAAGAGGCATAAGTTTTGAGAGCGCCTTTTCGCGCGACTTGGTATCCTCGGAAAGAATCATCTGCCTTACAAGAGGGATCCTGTCTTTTCCGAAAAACATATGCTCTGTCCTGCAAAGGCCAATGCCTTCAGCGCCAAAACCAATAGCAACCTCTGAATCAAAAGGTGTATCAGCATTGGTTCTTACCTTAAGCGTTCTCACCTTATCAGCCCATTCCATCAGCGTCCTAAAACTTCCTGTCATCTTGGGTTCGATAAGCGCGACCTGGCCGAGTATTACCTCTCCTGTATTCCCGTTTAAGGTAATGTAATCACCCTCGACGACCTTTTTATCTTTTGCAAGAAAATATTTATCCTTGACATGCACTGATATGCCATTACATCCTACAACACAGCACTTACCCATCCCGCGGCCTACAACAGCAGCGTGTGATGTCATGCCGCCAAAGGCAGTCAATATGCCTTGCGCTGCTGCCATACCGCCTATATCATCAGGCGATGTCTCAAGCCTTACAAGGACCACCTTTTCACCCTTTTTGGCAAGCTCCTCCGCCCTGTCAGCTGTAAAGACAACCTTACCGACTGCCGCTCCAGGTGAAGCGGGCAGGCCTTTTGCAATGGGTGTTACCTTTGCCTTGGGGTCTATCATCGGATGCAGCATCTGATCAAGCTGGCTGGGCTTTACCCTTAAGATAGCCTCATTCTTAGTGATCAAACCCTCCGATACCATATCAACGGCGATTTTAAGTGCAGCCTGCGCGGTGCGTTTACCTGTTCTTGTCTGAAGCATATAAAGCTTCTTTTCCTGGATGGTAAACTCTATATCCTGCATATCCTTGTAATGGCGCTCCAGCTTTTTATAAATAGATACAAGCTCAAGATATGCCCTTGGCATTGTTTTTTTAAGGTTCTCTATCGGGTGGGGCGTCCTTGTCCCTGCTACAACATCCTCTCCCTGGGCATTCATAAGGTACTCGCCGTAAAATTTCTTTACGCCTGTACCCGGATCCCTTGTAAAGGCAACGCCTGTTCCTGAATCTTCGCCTAAGTTTCCGTAAACCATCGTCTGTATATTTACTGCTGTTCCCCAATCATGCGGTATACCGTTTAAGTTTCTGTATTTTTTGGCACGCTCATTATTCCATGAACCAAACACCGCGTCTATTGACATCTGAAGCTGCTTGATAGGATCTTCGGGAAATGAAAAACCTTTTTTCTTTTTCACCAGGGCCTTGTATTTTTCCACGATATCTTTTAAGTCATCCACATCAAGATCCGTATCAAGCTTTATGCCTTTCTGGTGTTTTTTAGCGTGCAATATCTCTTCAAACTCAGAGTGCTCGACATCCAACACAACATCGCCGAACATCTGGCAGAATCTACGATATGCGTCATAGGCAAAACGCTCATTACCGGATTTCTCGGCAAGGCCTTTTACCGCATCGTCATTTAATCCGAGATTAAGCACGGTATCCATCATGCCGGGCATAGATACCCGTGCGCCTGAGCGGACAGATACCAGAAGAGGGTCTTTGTGGTCGCCAAGTTTTTTGCCCATAACAGTCTCAAGCTTTTTCAGATTATCATGCACCTGATCCATCATACCTTGGGGGTATTTTTTGTTGTTTTCATAAAACTTTATGCATGCCTCTGTTGTTATAGTAAAGCCCGGGGGAACAGGTATCCCCATATTGGCCATCTCAGCGAGGTTTGAGCCTTTTCCGCCTAAAAGATTCTTCATTGTTGCGTTCCCCTCGGTCTTATCCCCTCCGAAGAAATAAACGTATTTACTTTTCTTGCCTGCTGACCGAACTGCCTTTTTCTTTTTTCGTGACGCAACTGCAACTGCCATTTACTTTTCCCCCTTTAGTTTTTACTTATCACCTTAGATAAGTCTGCTATGTTGTCGGTATATAACTTGTTAATCCTTAAAAGCAGGCTTAAGCGATTAACTCTTATCTTTTTATGATCGACATTGACCATAACCTTATCAAAAAACGCATGCAGGCATTCTGAAAGCTCATCAGAAAAAAGCCTGGTTGCCGTATCATATTCCCCGTCCTGGCAATAAGCTAAGAACTGGCTTTCCATGCCTTTAAAGCGCCTGTAAACCTCTTGCTCCTGCGGTTCTGAAAATAAAGATTCTTCAATTTCTTCAGTCCTGTCTTTTGAGGCTTTTATTATATTACACGTCCTCTCAACAACAGCGCGGGCCTTTTCAAAACAAACGTCATCGATTATACTATTTAATCTGTTTAATTTCAAGTAAGATTTATACATATCATCTATGCCGCTGCCAATAACCGCCTCTATCAGGTCATGTCGATAGTTTTCTCTTGTCTTTACAAGCACCGCAAACCTGTCCTTGAAAAAATCTAAAGCCGATGATTTCAGCTTATCGTGATCCATCTTGCCCGGACAAAGAGGGTACGAAAAATCAATGGCCTCTGAAAGAGAGATATGTATCTTGCTTTTTAACAGCATGGATATAATTCCTATTGCCTGACGCCTTAAGGCATAAGGGTCCCAATTACCTTTAGGCGATTTGCCTATTTTAAAATAACATACTATATTATCAAATTTATCAGAAAGAGAACACGCCATACCTATTTTTGAAGCAGGGATATCATCATCGGCAAAACGCGGAAGATAGTGTTCGGCAATGGCCTGCGCAACCTCTGCCCGCTCTCCTGAATCCAGGGCATAATACATGCCCATCACCCCCTGAAGGCTCGGGAATTCTTTTACCATATCTGTTAAGAGATCCGCTTTACACAAGCTCACTGCATGGGTAAGATCACTCTTGTCGATACCTATGAGACATTTACTTGAAACAAACTGCGCTATCTTTTTTATCCTTGCCACCTTGTCAGCCATCGTGCCTAATTCTTTGTGAAAAACAACTTCATCTAATCCTTTCGCCCAATCTCCTAACGGTTTTTTAGTATCAGATTTGTAAAAAAATAATGCGTCTTTTAAGCGCGCATCCAGCACATTTTCAAAGTTTCGTGTAATCTGTTTCTTGTTTTTATAATTTCCATTTAATACGCCAATAAAACGATTTATGAGATTTCCCTGTTTATCCTGCAGGCAGAAAATCCTCTGATGCTTTGACATGCTCGCAAGGAGAACTTCGCGCGGTATCTCCAGATACTCTTTGCTGAAAGACCCTTCTATAAAACAGGGGCTTTCCACCAGATTATTTACCTCGCAGAGCAGCTCCTCATTAGGGTGCCAGCGCTTTTTCTTAAGAAAGGCGAGTATCTTTTCTCTGCGAAGCATGTTATTCCATACAACATTATTTTTCTTTAACGCGTTAAAGTAGGAGTCGGCATTTTTTACCTTTATATTTTTACGACCCAAAAACCTGTGGCCGTGCGTGATATTAGCAGATGATATGCCTGCAAATTCAAACTTAACAACATTGTCTCCGAATATAGCTAAAAACCATCTTATGGGCCGTGAAAAAAGAACGCCTGTTTTGTCCCAGCGCATTTTCTTGGGAAAATCAATCAAAGATACTGCCCTTGGCAGGCAATCCGACAGAATACCGGCATTTGGTATATTTGTCTTTTTTAATAAGACCTTCGGATCTTTTGGATCATCTGAAATCGTTACATCCTCTAACAGGGAGTCATTCTTTTTTAAAAAGGCCTCAAGCGCCTTTGTGGGCATGTGCTTATCGTCATAGGCTATCCTACGCGGCGGACCCTGGACTAGAATATCCTGCGTAAGAGGGATATCTTTTACGTGCAATATCAGCCTTCGCGGAGTCGAATAGGTAAAGGCCTTGTTGAATTTGATATTATGAGATTGAAATAATACGCTTATAGCGCTGCCCTCTTTAAAAGACAGCCTCTCGATGGCAGCGTCAAGATCTCCTGACGGCAGCTCCTCTGTTCCGATTTCAAATATCAAATCTGTAGTACTCATATATCCCTGTTTTCCATGTAGAGCGTTGCGCAGGCCTTTGCAAGCTCGCGAACCCTGCCTATATATGATGCCCTCTCTGTAACGCTTACAACGCCTCGCGCGTCTAATAAATTAAAGCAATGCGACGTTTTAAGCATGTACTCATAAGCAGGCATAAGAAGGGAATTACCCAGAAGGCGCTTTGATTCCTTTTCATAGGTATCAAAAAGTTTTATTGCCATTTCAGGGTCAAGCTTTTCAAAATTATATTCAGAGCCCTCTCTCTCTGCCTGCGCATGCATATCAGCATATGTCGTATCACCGTTCCACATAAGGGAGAACACGTCTTTTTTATCCTGCAAAAACATGGCAATTCTTTCTAATCCATATGTTATTTCACAGGATATGGTTTTAAGCTCAAACCCACCCATTTGCTGAAAATATGTAAACTGGGTGATTTCCAGGCTGTCGAGCCATACCTCCCAGCCAAGGCCACTGGCACCTAGCGTGGGTGATTCCCAGTCATCCTGAACAAATCTGATATCATGACACCTGGGTTTTACTCCGATAAAGCTTAGACTTTTTATATACAGGTCCTGTATATCCGAAGGTGCGGGTTTGACAAGCACCTGATACTGATAATATTTCTGCATCCTTAAAGGGTTTTGGGCATATCTTCCGTCAGCTGGCCTGCGCGAAGGCTGAACAAAACCTACGCGCCATGGCTTTTCATCAAGGCTCCTGAAGAAAGTTAAAGGATGAAAAGTGCCCGCACCTACCTCAATATCATAGCCCTGGGCAATTACAGCGCCATGGCCTTTCCAAAAAACATTGAGTCTTTCAATTATATCCTGAAAATATATCATCTTTTTACCCTTTTGCAGGCGTTTTAAATTTATAAATAATACCGTTTACACTTTCACCTCCGCAGCGATGGTATTTTTGCGTATATTTAAAATCAAGGCAAAAAAAGCCAAATCGCTGCTTCGGTAAAAGCATAAACGTTATTCTGATACTCATAATGACAGCTCTTTAAAATTCTTCATCTCACTAAGGACAATACTTGTCTTCAAGTGTTCGCCCAAGTGATACGCTATAAACTTATCAAGCATGATAGCAAGCTCATCAACGATAGAACCGGTTATCATGGTGCCTGCTAATTTTTCTGTTTTCTGCTTTCTTATCATATTGACCGAGGCAACAGCGCCCCTTGAAAGGGCAGCTGCCTGGCTGTCCGCGCCAAAGCACTCATGGCACAAAAGCCCTGAAAGCCTTACGCTAAAACCGGCCTGAGCCTCTATCTTCTTTGAGCACTCGACGCAATTTTCAAGCTGAGGAAAAAACCCTGTATATTCCAGCAGCATTATCTGGAATATGATTATAGCTCTTTCCGGAAACCGCTCCTTTTCTATCCTGTCCAATATCCACTCTAAAAGCTGGTAGATCTTAGGGCTATCATCGCGCAAGGCGGTAAACTTATCAACCAGCTCCAGCACATAAAAAGCCTTCAGCCTTTTATCGATATCCTGCGCAATCTCCGCATATGGCTCTAAGAGATCGCACTGTGTAACCATGTATGTGTCTGACCTGACCCGATCATAAAACACAATATCATACCGGGCAAACTCATGAAGATACAGGCCAAACTTTGCCAAAGGCCCTCGTACTGACTTTACCAGGCCTTTTATCTTACCAAAATCTCTTGTAAAAAAAGCGGCTATAACGCTTGTCTCTCTTATGTCTTTTTTTGCCAGTAGTATCGCCTCGGTCTTTTGAATACTCACAATCAACTGTCCGATATTTTTTTAGGCTTATATACGGGGGCGATAGCGCCTGCTGATATAATTACCTTCAACGCCTCTTCGACACTCATATCAAGCGGTATAACTTCATTCCTGTTTAAAAGGATAAAATAACCGCTCGTAGGATTAGGGGTTGTTGGTACATATAGTGATATCAGATGGGGGTCGTGCGCAGCTTCCTGAAATTCCCCCTTTGCCTCGGACGTTACAAAGCCTAATGCGTATATGCCTTTTCTGGGGTATTCAACAAGGACAACCTTTTTAAACCCGCTTTTTCTCTTGCCAAAAAAGGCCCTGCTGATCTCCTTGATGGAGCCGTATACTTTGTTTATCATGGGCAGCCTTAATAAAATATTTTCAAAAAATGCGAAAAATTTTCTCACTACAATAACCCTTGTCATAAGCCCAACAAGAGCTATCAGCAAAACAACCACCAGAAATATAAGGGCCTTTGCGACAAACAGCCTCTGGTCTTCATATAAGGGGTATGTCCTTAACCCCTTTGCCAGAGGATTAAGCATTATAGCATTCAGGCTTATTACAAAAAATCTTATGATAAACGCTGTTATGGTAATAGGCAAGATAACAAGTATGCCTGCTATGAAATTATCGCCAAAAGACCTCAGTATTTTTTTAAACATTTAAACCCCCTACCTGACCAGCAGCCTGTACAAAAACAATGTAATAAATATCCCCAGAAGAGCGCCTATGGCAACCTCCCGTATCGTGTGGTACTGTTTCCGTACCCTGCTCTGGGCAACCATAAACGCTAACAGCAAAACCGTAAAAACAATAAGCGTGCTGTCAGATAAAATCGCAACCAGCATCCATATTGAAAAGGCTACGGCAGAGTGTCCGCTCGGCATGCCCCCTCGTAATGGCTTACCCCTGCCAAAGATTGCCTTCGAGGTTATGACTATACCTATAAGGACGATAAATATAAAAAAAGAAATATGCCAGTCTGACTCACCTAGCTTAATAATTTCCGCCTTGAATATCCTATGCAATAGATTATCTCGCAGGAACAGGAAATAGCCCACTATGACAGCACTGGTAGACGCCACAAGAACAGCGCCTGCCGTAATATCTTTGACTACCTTGACCCAATGAGAGTGCGATGCCTCAACATAATCCATTACGATTTCCATGGCTGTATTTATCATCTCTGTGATAAGCACAATAGCCGATGTAAGCAATAGCATAATAAGCTCAACCCTTGTAAAATTAAGATATATGCCAAAAAGAAGCACAAGGACAGCGAGCAAAAAATGTATCCGCATGTTCTTCTGGGTCTTTACCACAAATAAAAACCCCTCAATTGCCGCGTTAAAGCTGTCTGCCATGCTTCTGTTTTTTATCTTTTCCATGTTTTCGCTAAAACCTCTTCCTGTTTTTTTTGCATCTTTTTTCTTTTTACTATACCTGTGTCCTGGTAACCTAAAAGGTGCAATATACCATGGACTATATAAAGCGAGATTTCATATTCAAAGGTTTTATTGTAACTCTTAGCGTTGCAAATGGCAACATCAGGGCATATTATGATATCGCCTAAATAGCAGCCGCATAAATCACGGCATACGTGCCCGCGCTTTGTATCCTGATACCCAAGGGCGATAACATCCGTGGCCCTTTCCCTGCTGAAATATTTTTTATTTAAATATTTCATATCGCCGCTGTTGACAAAATTAATACTTAGCGACGAGTTTTTCGGCAGGCGTAGAACATTTAAAGTTTTTTTTGCTAAAGACTTTGCCCGTTTTAGATCTAAAGAGTATTTCTTTTGATTATTTGTTATTATTATGTTCATGCTTACTTTGCTTAAGATCCGGATACTCCACCCGCGAGTGATATGTACCAGTAAGTATCTTTACAAAGCTTTCCGAGATCCTGCTGATATCTTTTAGCGAAAGCTCGCATTCATCAAGCTGACGGTCTATAAATTTATTGTTTATTATCTTTCGCACAAGTTCCTTTAGCTTCTGGGGGGTTGGCTCATGGACCATCCTGGATGCCGCCTCGACTGAATCTGCAAGCATGACAATAGCGGATTCCCTTGACTGAGGCTTTGGGCCAGGGTATCTGAAAGACTCCTCGCTTACTGCCTGGCCCTGCTTCTTTTTCTCAATCGCCTGGTGATAGAAATAAGTTATAATGCCTGTCCCGTGATGCTGTTTTATTATATCCTTTATAGCAGCTCCTAGTTTATATTTTTCAGCAAGCTCTTCCCCGTCTTTTACATGATTTGTTATAACGAGAGAACTCATCGAAGGAGAAAGCCCTTCGTGGGATTCCGAAGGGACCTGCTCGTTTTCGGCAAAATACTCTGATTTTTCTATCTTGCCGATATCATGATAATACGATCCGATACGGCATAAAAGTGAATTTGCCCCTATTGCCTCTGAGGCGGCCTCCGCGAGATTTCCTACAATAATACTGTGATGATACGTTCCCGTTGCCTTTGTTACCATGTCTTTTAAAAGAGGGTGATTTAAATCGGCAAGTTCAAGCAGCCTGATATCTGTTGTAATCTTAAAGATTGATTCAAAAATAGGCAGGAATATCATTGTGATAGCAGCTGACACTATCCCGCTTGCCAGGCCCCACAATGCCTGTCTTAAAAAAATGCTTATCTCAAAATTAGACATAACCCCTATCGCGGATATTACAACAAAATTCATTACGCCCACATAAAGGCCTGATTTTACAATATGGACTCGTGAGCGTGCGTTATATATGGTGCATATCGCCGTTATGCCCCCTATAAAGGAGACCAGAAACACATTAAACTGTATACCCGCTACAAGCGCCGCTATGGCTGAAATGACAATCAGCACTATAGCCGAAACACCCCCTCCAACAAGAAGTGTTAACAGCATGGGTGCCGCGGCAAGCGGCAAGAATAGGCTGGGTAATGGTGATAAAGCGATTGCGCGCGCTGATACAGCTGTTAATACTATGAAAACACTTATTAAGACAAGCAGCTTTTCCTGAGCGTATATCTTGTATTCAAAGATTCTTATGAACACAAACATGGCGAAAAGCAAAAGGCACACAACGACAGCTATGCCCAGCAGCTGAGAAAATGTATCCCCCGGAGCGGTTTCGCTGCTTATCGCGTCAAGTTGGACAATATGAGCCCTTGTAATCCTCTGTCCTTTTCTTATTATTGTCTCACCTTTTAAACGTTCCTCAGTAACATATACCGGCTCAACAGCAGCAGATGCCTGGCGCCGGGTAATATCGGTTTCATCTTTATTAAATATCAGATTAGGAGAAATCCACGATGACAATATACGAGATAACAGCGCTTTTTCTTTTTTATCAGCTATATTGTATTCTGAAAGAATCTGTTCCATGCCGCGTACAGCGCTATCTTTGGTATCTATATCGTAAATGCTTACATCTTTTTTATTTTTACCTGATTGGTCGTATATCGATATGGTATCCTTTCCTGAAAGCGTAAGCCTGTTCTTTTCATCATGTGAAATAATGGGCTGTGAATATAACCCTTTAAGAGCCTCTACTACTCGAGATCTCATCCGCGCAGTATCATCAACACCTATTAAAAACCCGATTTCATCTCTGCTTAGGTTTAGGCCTGATGTTTCATTAATCCTCTTGAATATATTATCCCTTGCCTCCTCATTGGCCGGATCTAAATCCTTTGCCTCTTTCAAGATGCCAAAAAAAGTTTCCGCCTTTTTCAAGACATCCTTAAATACATTATCATTGATGCTATAAACTTCAGGGACAGCTGCTTTGGCTTCTTCCTGAATAGACATGGTCCTTGCATCATCGATACCGGATTTATATGAAAAATCAAAAGGCGCGTAGATATCCTCGGATGAAATATCGCCTTCGTTAAGCAGGAACCTGACAGGAAGCCTTGATGAAAACACCACGCCCACAACTATAAGGATAGTCAAAAGCGCTGTCAGTATCCTTAGAGAGCTTTTTGCCAGGAACTCATTCCTTTTGTCCTGCTCAGAAGCAAAAGGCTTGTTCAGCTTTTTAAGCCTGAACAATGTCTTCTTAATCAATGGGCTCACTCTAATACTCCTTAATTTGCATCCAGTTTGAGAACAGGGGCTTCTGATAATACCTTTATAAAATGAGCGACCTCCTGCCTTTTTATGCCTTTGCCCGAACGCAGCAATACAAGCAGCTGCGAAAAAACACTTGACGCCTTTTCAACCTTGATCGCTTCTCCGTCAATAGAAATGTTTTCACCGCGCGCGACTATCCTTACGCTGTATTCCTGCTCAATAAGCGTTCCTAAGATTATTTCATATATTTTGATTCGGATTCCGCAAGATCAGGTATCCGAAGTTTGGTTCCTGCCTTGACCCTGCTAGGGTCTTTTATTTTGTCAGCATTTGCCTCATATATTACAGTCCACTTAGAGGCCTTATCGTAAAACGCCTTTGCTATGTGAGAAAGCGTATCGCCCTCCTTAACCGTGTATTCCTGATACACAGGTTTTACAACTACCTCTTCATAAACAAGGGCATCTCCATAGTCATCATATATATCAATCTCATAATCATCGTATTCATAAGCTGTGGTGGTTTTTGGCTGTTTTTTTAAGGCATAAGGATCAACCTTGCTACGCCCTGAAACATACCCCTTGTTTCCAGATGGCATATCCCCAGTCGTCTTTGCATCAGCCTTGGACTTATCATCCTCATGCCTTACCGCAGGGGCAGTAACCTCACCCCATGTAGGTACCTCGATCCTTATGTCTATATATTCCCTGTCCACTGGCCTGGATTCTAGAGATGCATCGGTGCTGCCCACCAGATAACCCTGGTTTCCTGATATATCCTGGTCAACCCTTTCCCTTACAACCTTTCTTACTGTAACGCATCCTGTAAGAAAACCTGTCATAACTACCGCGATAAGTATTAGCCAAAACCTTTTCATATCTACCCCCCTGATTTATAATTTTTCGTTTAATTTCAAGCCCAGCTCATCGAGCTGCTTTTTCGACACATCTGATGGAGCCTGCGTTAACGGACATACAGCCCTCTGCGTTTTCGGAAAGGCTATAACATCTCTTATCGAATCGCATCCGCATAAAATAGCCACAAGCCTGTCAAGGCCAGCGGCAAAACCTCCGTGCGGAGGAGCACCAAAGCTTAAGGCCTTTGTCAGAAATCCGAATCGCTCCAAGGCTTCCTGCTTATCGATGCCTATCGCGTCAAATATCTTATCCTGAACATCTTTAGAGTGTATTCTTATGCTTCCGCTTCCAAGCTCTACCCCGTTTAAGACAAGGTCATATGAACGGGAACGTACTTTAGCAGGTGCTGTTAAAAGATGCTGCACATCATCGTCATGGGGTGCTGTAAAGGGATGATGCTCTGATTCCCAGCGCTTTTCTTCATCATTATACTTAAAAAGCGGGAATTCATCTACCCACAGAAAATCAATCTTATCTTTGTTAATAAGCCCGTCTTCCTGCGCTAGTTTTATACGCAGCCTTGACAGGGACTCATTGCATAGCGCGCTATTAGATGCGGCGAAAAATACATAATCGCCCGACTCCGCGCAGGCCTTGGCTTTTATAGCGGCCTGCTCTTTATTTGATAAAAATTTTACAATAGGCCCTGACAGCGCGTCGTTTTCACATTTTATGTAAGCCAGGCCTTTAAGGCCTATATCTTTAACAAATGCTGTCAGTTCATCAATCCTGCTTCTTGGCATATCTTTTGGCTTTTTTAAATTTATCGCCTTTACAATACCTTGAGATTGAATCACATCAGAAAAAACCTTAAACCCTGTTTCCCGTAGATCATCTGTAAGATCTATCAACTCCATACCGAACCTTCTCTCGGGTTTATCGCAGCCGTATCTTGCCGCAGCATCATTATAACTTAAAACGTCAAAAGGAGTCTTAAGGTCAATGCCAAGGATATCTTTAAATATCTTTCCCATCAAAACTTCCACTATTTCGAATATGTCTTTTTCCTCTACAAAAGAGGCCTCTAAATCAAGCTGCGTAAATTCCGGCTGGCGGTCTGCCCTTAAGTCCTCATCCCTGAAACATCTGGCAATCTGAAAATACTTGTCAAGCCCTGCCACCATAAGTATCTGCTTAAACAGCTGCGGTGACTGCGGAAGCGCGAAAAACTTTCCCAAGTTTACTCTGCTTGGCACAAGATAATCACGGGCACCTTCTGGCGTTGATTTTGTAAGAACAGGGGTCTCCACTTCAATAAAACCTTTTTCATTTAGATAATCACGCATTATCTTTGAGACCCTATTTCGTATAAGCAGATTTTTCTGCATCCTGGGCCGCCTTAAATCAAGGTAGCGATACGCATACCTTATGTCCTCAGAGACCTCGGCATCATCAACAATAGGAAAAATCGGCGGCTGCGAAACATTAAGCGTCTTAAGTTCTGATACAACGACTTCTATCTCCCCCGTTGCTATCTTTTTGTTTATAGTGCCTTCAGGCCGCTGCCTCACAATGCCTTTTACCTGTATAACATACTCGTCCCTTAAGGCCTCTGCCTGGCCATGGAGAACCTTTTCATGCTCGGGGTTAAAGACAGCCTGCGTTATGCCATAACGGTCTCTTATATCGATAAAAATGAGGTTCCCGTGATCGCGCCTGGTAGAAACCCATCCGCAAAGCACAACCTCCTTACTGATATCTTTTCCGGCAAGTTCACCACATGTATGCGTTCTTAACATTTTTCCTTAACCTCATCAACTATTTGATCAAGCCTGAGCTCTTTCTGTGAGCTGTCTCTCATATCCTTTAAAATACACGAGCTCTTCTCAAGCTCGTCCTCGCCTATAATAATAACATGCCTGGCATTTATCTTGTTGGCATAGCGCATCTGCGCCTTAAACGATTTCTGCTGATAATCTATGTCTGATGGTATGCCTGCTTTTCTTAACTCTGAAAGAATATCAAAACCTTTTATGTAAGCAGGCCCGCCAAGCGTAACTATAAAAACCGTGTCAGTGCCGCGGGGCATGCCAGCAGATTTATTTTCACATTTTATCGCTTCAATAATTCTTTCCATACCAATTGCAAAACCTGTTGCGCCCGTTGGCTCGCCGCCCAGATCAGCTATGAGATTATCATAGCGCCCGCCCGCGGCAATAGCATCCTGCGCGCCAATGGATCTTGACTTTACCTCAAAGACAATACCTGTATAGTAATCAAGGCCTCTTACAAGCTTTGGGTCTGTTTCATATTTAATCTTTGCCTTATCGAGCAATGTTTTAAGTTGAACGAATTTACTCATACACTCATCACAAAGCTCATCCCCCAGTGAAACACAATCAATAATCTTTCTGCATGATGCCACCTTGCAGTCTAATATTCGCAAGATATTTGCCTCATATCTGCGATTACAATCCTGGCACAGCGCACTGATATTATCTTTTAAATCTTTTTTAAGCCTGCTCTTTATGGCGGCCTTATCTTTTTCGCAGCCAAGTGAGTTTATATGAAATACGCAGTCAGATATCCCTGCCTGTTTTAGGATATTATCAAGAAGTGTCAGGACTTCAGCATCAAGATGCACAGAGTAAGAACCGATAACCTCAACACCTATCTGGTGGAATTGCCTGAAACGGCCCGCCTGAGGCCTTTCGCTTCGAAACATAGGGCCTATATAGAATAGTTTTACAAAGCCCTCTGTTTTATCAAGCTGGTTTTCAATGTACGCACGGCATACAGATGCTGTCTCTTCCGGCCTTAAGCAGATATTTCGCTCGCCCTGATCCTGAAAGGAATAGATCTGTTTTTTTACTATATCACTTTCCGTGCCTACGCTGCGCGTAAACAACGCTGCCTCTTCAATGATGGGTGTGCGTATCTCCTGATAGCCATAGACATCGAATATCTTGCGCGCTTTGGACTCTATCTCCTGCCAAAGCTTTACATCCTGAGGCAGTATGTCTTGTGTCCCTTTTAATCTTTTTATACTCATATTTTCATCTATTTCCAAACAATGAACAATGAACTATCAATTATGAACTACAAAACCCGCTGCTTCATGACAAGGCCAGGCTTAAATGTAACCACCTTTTTAGGCGGCACTGGCACGGTTTCTCCTGTACGCGGATTCCTGCCTATGCGGCCCTTGCGCTCTTTAACTTTAAATACCCCGAAATTTCTGAGCTCTAAAGTCTCCCCTTTTGAGAGTGCCTCTATCATGGCATCTATTGTCTTCTGTACCACCTCTTTTACCACTATCTGCTTTATCCCTGTCTCATCCGCAATCTTAACCGCAATGTCTTTTTTTGTCATCTCTTGCTCCTTATTTTACGCCAGTAAGAACATGTATAAAAAACAGTATAACCATAATAAAAACAGCTATAATGACCACATAAATTATGAATTTACCACCCGCTGACAATATTTGTCTCAAGCTTATCTTGCCCTTTTCCGCGACAGTATCCCTTTGCGCCTCAAGGTGTCCAAGCAGCCTGTTTAATGATATATAAGACTGGTGCCAGTCATTGCCTATCTTGCGCAAAGACTCTTCTGAAAGCGTTGATATGGACCTTAGAGACAAAATCTGATTTATCACATCGTAGGTGCGGTCTATTGTGGCCCTTTCTATCGATAAGGAATCGACGAGTGTCTGAAACTTACGGGCAACTATAGACTTCGTCTCCAAGAAAAGGTCTTCCTCTTCTTCGGTAATAGTGGTCTTTCCCATCGACTCTTTGTATATCTGATTAAACTTCTTCCATAGCTCTATAAACTCTTTAGTCTTAGTAATAGCCTCTCTGGAATTTTGCACGTTTAAACTCCTTTTATTTTGCGTAACTTATTTGCTTACTTTAACATATAATAATTAGGGTGTCAATAGTATTCAAGGTATCATCACACCCAGACACTTACAGCGCCATCTCCAATAAGCGCTTCTATTTCTGTAATAAGTGTGTCTGTGGGGAGCACTGACAGGTCTTTGCCTGCAGCCATCTGAACCTTTTTCTTGTCAGGGGTTGTAAAATTGATATATACGGGCGTTTGACCCCTGTGCTTTTTTAAGATATCATTGAGCTTTGAAAGCGTTTCCTTTTCAAGGGCTGTTGTAATGAGTTCAATAGACAGCGCTTGTGTATATTTGTTTCGCGCCGCTTCAAGCGGCAGTATCTCCTCTGCCATAATCTTTGGGGTATCCTCTCTAAGGTTCACCCTGCCTTTGATAAAAACGATGGCATCTTCAGCGATATTTTTTTCCGCGTCTTTAAATGTCCTCGGAAAAACAAGCACCTCAACAGTGCCTTTTAAGTCCTCTAATCGCAATATTGCCATCTTCTCATTGTTTCGTTTTGTAAACGTATATTTTGCCTTTGTGATTATACCTCCAATAGAGGCCTCATCCCCATCATGAAGCTGGCCCAATGTCTGGGTAGTTGATGACGCGTACAGCTTAAGGGACTTTTCATATCTTGCCAAGGGGTGGCTTGATATATAGAACCCGAGAAGCTCCTTTTCAAAGGCAAGAAGCTGCGACTCCGGCCACTCCTTTATCTGGGGCACCTGCTGAAAATGCGCCTTGAACTTATCATCAGCCTCGAAATCATCGAAAAGTGAAAACTGCCCGTTAAGCCTGTCTTTCTGTAAAACCCCGGCAACATCCAGGGCATGGTCAAGCATTGTCGTCATCTGAGAACGGTGAAACTTGAAACTGTCCATAGCGCCGCATTTTATAAGGCTTTCCGTAACCTTTCTGTTTACAAGACGCAGGTCCACATGTTCTGTAAAATCGTAAAGACTGCTGAAATGACCGTGCTTTTTTCTGGCAGTTACAATTGAGTCTATGGCGCCTTCCCCTACATTTTTAACAGCCGCCAAACCAAAGCGTATGCTATTATTAACAACGGTAAAATTGGCAAAGCTTTCATTTACTTCAGGCGGCAGTATGCTTATCCCCATCCTGCGGCATTCTTCTATATACTGGGCTACCTTGTCTGTATTGTCGCGCTCGCTTGTCAGAAGGGCTGCCATAAACTCAACCGGAAAATGCGCCTTAAGATAAGCTGTCCTGAATGATATCAAGGCGTATGCCGTTGAATGGCTTTTGTTGAAACCATAATTTGAAAAATACTCGATAAGATTAAATACCTTATCCGCTACTCTCTTGTCTATTTTATTTTTTTCGCATCCATCAACAAACTGTTTGCGCTGCTGCTGTATTACCTCAGGGTCCTTTTTGCTTATAGCCCTTCTTAAAAGATCCGCGTGGCTTAAGCTGAATCCGGCAAGCTTATTTACTATCTGCATTACCTGTTCCTGATAGAGGATAATCCCATGCGTGTCTTTAAGAATCGGCTCAAGCAATGGATGATCGTATTTTACCCTTAGGCGCCCGTGCTTTCTATTTATAAAATCATCCACCATACCGCTTCCTATCGGCCCCGGCCTGTACAAAGCCAGCAGCGCTATGATATCCTCAAACGCAGCGGGCTTAAGTTTTCTCAGGATATCCCTCATGCCGCGGCTTTCAACCTGAAATACACCCGATGACTCTGCCTGCTGAAGAAGTTTGTAGGTTTTTTTATCATCAAGCGGGATATTTTTTATGTCGACATCTTTTGACTGGGTGCGTTTTATTATCTTGACAGCCTGATCTATCACTGTAAGCGTCTTAAGGCCCAAGAAATCCATCTTAAGAAGGCCTATCTTTTCAAGCGAACCCATAGGATAACCCGTTGATATCTGATCGTCGCTGGTCTTAAATAAGGGTATGTAGTTTGAAAGGCCTTTTTCACTTATTACAACGCCTGCCGCGTGAGTAGATGCATGCCGTGTTACACCCTCAAGAACGCTTGCTGTATCTATAAGCTCGGTCACGCGCTTATCAGTTTTGTACATCTGCATAAGCTCAGGCTCCTGCCTCAGGGCCTGCTCAATTGTAATATTAAGGTCATTGGGCACAAGTTTGGCTATGCGGTCTGCGTCAGAATAGGTAAAACTCATAACCCGCGCGACATCTCTTATCGCGGCCTTTGCCATCATGGTACCGAATGTTATAATCTGGGCAACGTTTTCAGCTCCGTATTTATGCCTTACATAATCTATAACCTCGTCCCTTCTCTCGTAGCAGAAATCTATGTCTATATCGGGCAGGCTTATTCTTTCCGGGTTTAAAAATCTCTCGAAAAGCAGGTTGTATTTTAAGGGGTCAAGGTCTGTTATGCCAAGACAGTAGCTTATTACGCTTCCTGCGGCGCTTCCACGCCCAGGCCCTACGGGAATATTATTCTCTTTCGCGTAACGAATAAAATCCCATACAATCAAAAAGTAACTTATAAAACCACTGTCCGCGATAACCTTGAGCTCGCTTTCAACCCTTTCCCGTATGGAAATATCAATATCAGGATATCTATGCTTAAGGCCTTCATCTACAAGCTCCTGCAAATAGCCTTCTCTAGTCTTGCCTTCAGGCGGACTAAACCGGGGCAGATGAGTACTCTTAAAATCAAGCTCGAGATTACATTTTTGGGCAATCTCAACGGTATTGCTTAATGCCTCGGGCACGTCCCTGAATAGCCGCGCCATCTCATCCGCTGTCTTAAGGTAAAATTCATCTGTCTGCATCCTCATTCGGTTAGGGTCATCCAATGTAGTCTGAGTCTGTATGGCGAGCAATGCCTCTTGAGCCTTGGCATGCTGGCGTTGAAGATAATGGCAGTCATTAGTAGCGACCAGGCCTATGCCTAAGTCCTTACCCATTTCAATAAGCGCGGTATTGACTTTTTTTTGTTCAGGTATACCGTGATCCATCATCTCAAGGTAAAAGTTACCCTTGCCAAAAAGCTCGTCGAATTCTCCTGCTACGCGATACGCCTGATCCTGCTGGTTTGATAATATAAGATGAGGTATCTCGCCCTTTAAACATGCGCTAAGGCAAACGAGGCCTTTGGAATAGGCACTTAGTATTTCTCTGTCAATGCGCGGCCTATAATAAAACCCTTCGAGATACCCTATGCTGACAAGCTTCATCAGGTTATGATAACCCTGTTCATCTTTTGCAAGCAGTACCAGGTGATAGGCAGCATCCTGTATGCCATGGCTGGATTTATCGAATCTGCTTGCAGGCGCCATATACATCTCACATCCTATAATCGGCTTGATATTCGCCTGCTTACAAAGCAGATAAAATTCAATAGCTCCGAACATATTACCGTGATCTGTTATTGCGACGGAGGGCATATTATAAAGCTGGGCAAGCTTGATAAGCTCTGTTAAAAGTGATGCCCCGTCAAGTAGGCTATACTGGGTATGGTTATGAAGATGTACGAACTCTGAATTTTTCATGGGATACTAAATATTATACTATGGCAGGACTTTTGTCAAGCCCCGTTTCTCAAGCACTGCCTGCCGGCAGGCGGGCGTGCTTGAGAAACGGGCTTAATATCAAGCGGATTTTAATGTTTTTTGTTGGGAGCGTAAAAAACCTTCAGTTTCATGAGCTATAGGAACCAGCGGCTCCAAATCAATTTCAATTTCTTTTAATCCTAAGAAGTTTGTGCCTTTCTCAAGGTTTACATACAGAGACTGCGGCATATCAAAATTCAAAACACTCAGTGCAGCTGTCTCTTGCCATGCCTCAGACACGCCAACCAATATCAGCACCAAAAATAAAACTACCGGAATGATCTTTCCCCACCTCATAGAACACCCCTTTCTTTTCTTGATATCAGCTTACTCCTAAGATCATATCATGTCAAGAAAAATTGGGACAGCGACCATTTTCATTTAAACAAGAAAATAATCGCTGTCCCAATTTTTTTTACTTTCCCATGCCAATACGCTGGGCCTGCTGAAAAACCTTTCCTTCTGTCTGTATAGAAGGCGCTATAATTATTTCAACCAGGTTCATCTCTTTTATGTTGCGCGCACCGAGATTTCCCATTGATGTCATAAGAGCGCCCATAAGATTCTGTGAACCATCATCAAGCCTAGCTGGCCCGTATAAAATCTCTTTTAATGTGCCTGTTGTGCCAACATGTATCCTCGTTCCGCGCGGTAGATTAGCGTGAGGAGTTGCCATCCCCCAATGATACCCTCTTCCAGGGGCTTCTTTTGCCCTTGCAAATGCAGAGCCAACCATTACAGCATTCGCCCCTGACGCGAATGCCTTGCATATCTCACCGCCACGCGACATGCCGCCATCTGTTATAATTGAGATGTATCTTCCTTTTCGCTTAAAATAATAATCTCGTGCAGCTGCACAATCTGCTGTTGCCGTAACCTGAGGGACCCCTATGCCTAGAACTCCACGGGTAGTGCACGCGGCCCCTGGGCCAATTCCAACAAGCAGGCCGTCTATGCCCGTATCCATAAGCTCTAGCGCCGTCTTATAGCTGCAGGTGTTACCAACAATAATAGGCAGTTTCACCTTTTTGCATAATTTTTTAAAATCAAGCACCTTGTACTCTCTTGTAAGATGCTTTACAGTTGTCACTGTTGATTGCACTATAAAAATATCAGCGCCAGAGGCCTGCGCGATCTCAGCAAATCGTTCAGCCCTTTGAGGTATAGCGCTTACAACAGCAGGGACATTTGCCCGCTTTATCTCTCTTATTCTTTTTTCAATGAGTTTTTCCTTAATGGGCTTGGTGTATAATGACTGGACAAGCTCGGTTGCCTTTTGAGGGCTTGCATGCGCTATCTTATCAAGCACAGAATTTGGATTATCATAACGGGTCTGGACACCCTCCAGGTTTAACACCGCAAAACCACCAAGCTTGCCAAACTCAATAGCAAACCGGACATCAACAACACCGTCCATTGCGGCCGCTATAATAGGCACCTTAAAGCTTAATTTGCCAAGCCTCCATGTTGTGTCAACCTCATTAGGATTTATAGTAACATCACCCGGCACAAGCGCTATCTCGTCAAAACCATAGCAACGCCGCGCCTTCCTGTCTTTTCCTATCCACTCACCCATTGCAGACTCCTTAATTTATATTATTCCCGCTATAATAACTAATACACTAATTTTTGTCAAGAATGTTTTTAGGAACGCTTCTTGAGCACGAGTACTTGTGCTCAAGAAGCGTTCCTAAGCTATCTTAACAAGTCATCGAGGTAATTGTTGAAGTTTTTCTCTATCCTGTCTATGCTGACCTGATAGACTTCTGTAAATGCCTTTTGCCAGGGCTTGCCCTGCTTAAGCTCCTCGAAAAGTCTTTTGATTCTGTACTTGGTATATTTCTCGACCAGATAATCAAAAAATAATCTGGATTCCAAATACGCGGCCCTGATTGCCCCCTGATCATCTTTTTTCTCAAACATACCATCAAGGGCATTGATTGAGAACTTGCCATATTTTTTTACGTAATCGGATAAAAATACCTTATCTGAAGCAGTAAAATCTGCATCAGGCTCATTAAACTGCGCAAAACCTTCATTAAGCCATATCGGAATACCGCCTCCCACGTGGATAAAAATCATAGCATGGGCATATTCATGAAATAGCACGCGCTTTAGATTGGCGTCATCTCTTGATATGTCCTGATACCTTAAGCGTATCTTGCCGTCATAGACCCCCTGCGTCCAGTGTGGTTGGGCAGTAGCGGCCTGAAATTGTTCATCATCATAAACAATAACCGGTATTACCGTATCAGAATAAAAACCGAACTGATTTCGTATGCTTCTCCTGGCATCATCTAAAATATCCAATATTGTCCCCACATAGCGAGAATCAAGTTCTTTGTCGAAACGTATCTTGAAAAAAGTTTTTCTCTCTGTGCCGAAATCCCGCTCAACAGCCTTCTCGCGCTTTAAATTCTCTATGCGCTTTTTTACGCCCTCATCCATAGGATTAAAACTAAGAGCTTTTTCCCAGTATTCTAACGCGTCTTTAAAATTATCCTGCTGATAATAAATGTTGCCTGCAAGTATATATGCATCGGGAGTACTTGGTAAAATCACGGCCGCCTCTTTTGCCGTCTTGACGGCAGATGTGTAATTTTCTTTAGCGAGTTGCACACCGGCATATTTAATTAATATATTATACATATTTGTTTTAAGCACTTCGGAATCAGGCGAAAGCTCAAGCGCCTTTTTCAGGCTCTCTTTAGCGGATTTGTAGTTCCCTGAATCGGCATTTTTTAAAGCGAGATTATTATAAAATATCGAAAGCTGCTCTTTTATGATACCGCTTTCAGGGTCAAATCGCAGGGCAGAAAGGCCATTTCTTATGGCATTTTCAAGTTCACCTTTTTGCGAATTCAAGACCGCCAGATTGTGATACGCAACACTTAAGTGCTTATAAACTGTTTTATTATAGGGGTCTGCTTTGTGGGCTGATTCAAAATAAACAATCGCCTGGACATAATCCTTATCGCGCATCCTCTCATTGCCTTTTCTTAAAAGGTCATTGGATATAGCGCCAAAGGAAACACTTACAAGACTTAAAAAAATAAGCGCAGAAAAAAAGATGGGGCGCAGTACTCTGCGCCCCATCTTTTTGTGCCTCGATTTTAAACTGAATGCGGAAGACATTACATCATCCCCATTCCACCTCCCATACCGCCGCCACCCATTGACGGCATTGATGGCTTATCTTTTTCAGGTATATCAGTTATTAATGCCTCTGTGGTAAGCAGAAGCGCTGATATGCTTGCCGCGTTCTGAAGGGCTGTCCTTGTAACCTTGGCAGGGTCTATAATACCTGCTGCCACCATGTCAACATACTCGCCCTTCTGAGCGTCATAACCGACATTCTGCTTCTCGCCCTTAACTTTCTCGACAATAACAGAGCCTTCTGCGCCTGCGTTTTCAGCGATCTTGCGTATCGGTTCTTCCAATGCTCTTTTTACAATATTGACACCGACCCTTTCATCGCCTTTTAACTTAAGCTCGTCAAGCTTTGGTATCGCCCTAAGAAGCGCAACGCCTCCCCCCGCGACAATACCTTCTTCGCTTGCCGCCCTTGTAGCATGAAGGGCATCCTCAACACGAGCCTTTTTCTCTTTCATCTCTGTCTCTGTCGCGGCGCCTACATTTATAACAGCAACGCCGCCTGCTATCTTGGCTAAGCGCTCCTGAAGTTTTTCCTTGTCATAGTCAGAGTCCGTGTCTTCTATCTGGCGCTTTATCTGATTGATTCTTCCCTTGATGTCCGACTGCTTGCCAGCGCCTTCAACTATAGTAGTGTTATCTTTGTCTATAGATATCCTCTTTGCCTTACCCAGGTCATCAAGAGTGATATTCTCAAGCTTAATACCCAAGTCTTCTGTTATGGCCTTGCCGTTTGTAAGGATAGCGATATCCTCTAGCATGGCCTTCCTTCTGTCACCATAACCAGGCGCCTTAACAGCAGCGCATGTAAATGTGCCGCGCAGCTTATTAACCACCAAAGTTGCCAAGGCCTCGCCTTCAACATCTTCCGCGATTATAAGAAGCGGCTTTCCTGTCCTCGCGATCTTCTCTAACAGAGGCAGCATATCCTTCATGATAGAGATCTTTTTCTCATGGATAAGAATATAGGGGTCCTCTAAAGATACTTCCATCTTCTCAGCATCTGTTACAAAGTATGGTGAAAGGTATCCCTGGTCAAACTGCATACCTTCAACAACATCAAGTGTTGTTTCCATGGACTTTGCCTCTTCTACAGTAATAACACCATCTTTGCCCACTTTTTCCATAGCATCCGCTATAAGGTTTCCTACAGTAGTATCACCGTTTGCTGAAATTGTGGCAACCTGCGATATCTCTGTGTGGCCCTTTACCGGCTTTGCTATTGAATTTAAATACTCTACAACAGCGTCAACTGCCTTCTCAATGCCGCGCTTTAAGGCCATTGGATTTGCGCCTGCTGTAACATTCTTTAAACCTTCGCGGTATATCGACTGGGCAAGAAGTGTAGCTGTTGTTGTACCGTCACCTGCTATGTCCGATGTCTTTGAAGCAACCTCTTTTACAAGCTCAGCGCCCATATTTTCAAATGGATCCTCAAGCTCTATCTCTTTTGCTACGGTCACGCCATCCTTTGTAATAGTTGGTGAGCCGAACTTCTTGTCAAGGACTACATTTCTGCCCTTTGGGCCGAGTGTTACCTTTACCGCGTCAGCAAGCTTATCAATACCGGCCTGTATCTTACGCCTTGCCTCATCACTATATGATATCTGTTTTGCCATCTTTTTACCTCCCTTTGTGCTTTCGTTTTTCTGTCATCATAGAAGACGCTATTTCACAATTGCTAAAATATCCTCTTCCTTAACAATAAGCATATCCTCGCCATCAATCTTTATCTCAGTACCTGAGTACTTTCCATAAAGAACCTTATCGCCAACCTTTACTTCTAATGCTACCAACTTGCCATCTTCTGTCCTGCCCTTACCAGCAGCTATTATCTTACCTTCCTGCTGTTTTTCTTTGGCAGTATCAGGTAAGATAATACCACCCTTTGTCTTCTCTTCAGCTTCTAAAGGCTTTATGAGAACCCTGTCTGCTAATGGTTGAATTTTCGCCATTTCCACACCTCCTATGTTTTTTGGCCTTTTGTTAGCACTCTTGACTGACGAGTGCTAAATTTACGTTTAAAGCTTCCCTTTTTTTGCTACTATAAGGATTTTCTTACTGGAGTGTGTATTTTAACAAATTTTCAAATCTTGTCAAGTGTTTTTTTGCAAATCTTTATACGGATTTGACTGGCATGCTTAAAGACTGGGATTTTGTACAATTTTTGACGGCCCTCACTTTATAAATAAACTTGCTCATCGCATAGAGCCACTCCATCTTTTTTGTTGGCGGTATTCTCATATATTCGCGTATGCGTTCTTTATCAGTTGGCCATTTTAATATCATTTTTCGTTCCTCATCCTTTTAATCATTCGCAAAACTTCTAAGTCTATCTTATCAAGAGGTCTGCTTGATACACTCTTCATCTTAATTAGATTGTTTACAGATATAACCGGTATTCTTATGCCTGCACACTTAAAATACTTACAACTCTTTGTTGCCTTTTCATATGTTACAGGCGAATCGATTATTATGTCCAATTCGTTTAAAGAATTTTTTTTGTAAAAATTAAAAGCCTTCATATGTTTTTTGTCTATCCAATCCTGCCTGATTTTTTCATCAGCTAAGCACATAGGGTCAACTGGCTGCTTTGCATAATAACCTTTCGATTTAAGTATTCTTACTATCTTTTTTAAGTTAACATCAGTCATCTCGGCTAATATATCAATATCAGCTGTGCTTCGCAGCGAGCCAAGAAGATTAACAGCGATGCCTCCAACTACGACATATTTGACCTTCTGCCTCTGAAATGCTCTTAAAATATCTTCATATATCAACATAATTGTTTTATTATAATATAAAAACGCGGCTGCTTCAAGGAGTTTATTATTTTTGGCATCTAAATAAACCTCCCGGATAGAAGTGGTACTGTGGTAAATGAATATTTACTCTTATATAAGTCTAAGAATTTTCAGTAAAGTAAGTTTTACGGGAATCAAGTAAGCCTAAAATATTTTCTTTGGTAAATACATCAGCATCAGAAGGGTTATCAAGGAACTTTTCTACATCATCTTTTACTTTGGCCCAATCAACCTGTTTGACTACTTTTTGCAATAATGCACACCACGTAATCTCTGTCGGCATCTCACCTTTCCATCCAGTCTGCTTTAGCGCATTTTGTAGAAAAGAAATGTTCGGCATGATATCTTTCCAGCGAGACAGATACCATCCAAGATCAAAGAAGTCCCTGCCTTTTGTATAATTTCTACTTAGTAGGGCATGAAGTTTGCCTGCGAATAATGATGGTATATCATAAGATAAAAAAGAAAACGGAAAATATTTGTTAACAATTTCGGTTTTTAGTACCGCTCCTTTTGGCGGATTTGTATCAATGTCAAGTTTAATAGAAAAATTCTGCGACTTTAGAGGTGAAATGCCCGCATCAAACATCAACTGTTTAAACTTCAGCATCGCATACTGAACTGTTCTTTTATCATTATAGCTTACAAAGACATCGTAACCTGCAAGCACTAGTTCTTTTTCAATCTTAACGACTAAATCCTTAAATTCTTGCCTCTTTTCTCCAGTGGTAGAAAAATCAAGGTCTTCTGAAGAGCGCGGGAGATTATGAAGAAATCTTAAGGCTGTACCACCTAAAAAAGCATTAGCACGAAAAAATCCTTCATTATGCATAATTCTTAAAATATATGCCTGTAGATACTCACGCATTATATTTAACTTTGCATTAAAGCCTTCTTTTTGCTCAACTAACTCGAGCACATAATCTCTCATAATCTCTTCTCTTCTTTTAATGTTGAGATAATATAGTCCTTAATAATATTTGCTGCTTTTAATACCTTTGGTTTTTGAAACTTCTTAGCATACTCCATAAGTTTTTTTGTGTTTACGCACTCAACATTTTGCAATCTCAATTCCCGGATATAACTGATGGAAGCCCTTAGTTTCTTAAAATAAAAGAAGTCAAGCAGCGCTTTCTCAGGAGTGGCAATAAAAGCAGTCTGCTTTTCAACTGTCACTGAATTATACCCCCAAAAGAGACTGGCCTTAATATGCCTATAATTAAAAACTCCTACCTTTGTCTTAATAGTCTTAGGGCGCTTAGTTGTAATAGAGGTATAGATACTAACCGCTTCTGGTATTAAGCTGTGATACTCTAAAGCTTTTTCAAGACTGATATAAGAGGGTTGGGTTAAAATAGATGCCAAATGCGGCTCATATAAAGAAACTTTTCGGTATGGCTCAGCAACCACATAGATACCTCTTTTAAGCTGAGTGATCTTACCTGATTTTCTCCAGCGGCTGATCTGTACTTCCATTGAAAGAATATCAGTATCACCTGCATATAAATTTTCTGTATAAATAACAGGTAATTTTTCAGTTTTCTTTAGGAAATCTTCCCAATTCATAGCAGTAATATAGCATATTTGTTAAGTAAATGCAATAGTTTTTATATAAAAAAAGAAAAACCTCCCGGAAACTAGCCCCGTACCAAATTTTGCTTGTTTTACGTTTGCCTATAAATTTGGTTCGGGGGGTGGGGGATACTTCTTATCCCGGGAGGCTGTTAAAAACTACGCGCACATCTCATTGGCAACATTATCAATCAAATCTTTATCCGGTACTGATATGCTTTCAAACTGCGCTCCTATACGGTATATTGATGAATACATATAGCTATCAACCTTCTCATTTCTCACTACCCTTCCTATGCAATCTATTGGCGTTTCTTTAAACGGGAAAACTATCCTTAACTGAATCTTTGTCCCTATATCTACAGGCTTATCATAATTAAACAGCATGCCTCCTGCTCCAAGATCACAGGCGGTAACCATATCCCAGCCAAAAGGGTAAGCAGTCTTTTTTCTCTTCTGCTTAAACCTAAGCCATGACATAAAGCACTTGGCTATCCTCTTGTACTTTCGCCTGTCTTCCATGGTTTCTCACCCCAATCATTGCTGGGAACGAAGCCCCGTACCAAATTTTGCTAACCAACACGTGCATATAAATTTGGTTCGGGGTTACGCCGCCTGTCCAACCAGCTCTTTAAGCCTTCTTATCGTATCATTATCAACAGGCTTAATCCTTATTATACCATCTATCATCTCCGCACTTGCAAAGAGCACTTCCATATCAGAGCCTGATACGCCTATATTGATGCCTCTTAGTTTCATTGATTCAGCAAACTGCTTAAACGGCATATTAAATATCGCCAGCATTACCTGAGCTGCTGTTACCATATTATCCGCTATATCCTGCAGCTGTTCAACCTGTATAAACCTTGTATGCTCTGCCTGTAAAGATGGCCTTGCTTTTGAGTAGATCACTGTTGCAGTATTTACAGCTTTTAATTCACCTGTCACTGTTATATTATATTTTCCTAGCAGCCTTACAGCATCTGCCTTATTTTCGCCATATACAGTAACACTAATGGACTCTCTTACATCTTTCGGCATCTTATCCATTATAGAGCTTAGTGACTGAGCAAGGGCACCTGTAACTGTGTATGACTCAAATACCAGGGCCTGTCCTCTTGTAACAGGCAGGTATCCCGGCTCTATCATCACTGCATTCACTATATTAACCACAGCTTCTGCACTGTCAGATGTAAACTCAGTTGCTGCTGTCTCAAGTTGTGCCATTCTGGGCTTTACAACCTGTGACATTATCGCAAAGATAGGATCAATCACAAGCTTGTTAGCAAGGCCTGTAGGCAGGCCTACTATATCCTTAAGCGCTTTCTGCAGGTCTTTTCTCATTCCTTCAAGCGAACCGCCTTGTTTTTCAAACTTGTGGATGCCATCAACCACTCTATCTGTCAGCTGCTTTCTCTGGGCATCGCTAAATTGTCCGCTCTGGTTTAATGTATCTACCTGCCTTGAAAGCCCTGACAAATTATCATTAATTGTCTGTGCCTGCGCCTGCGTTATGCCCAGGAACCTTGCCTGATAATCTACCGGATTTCCACCACTTACCTGGGCCTCTTTAATGCCGTGTATTATAGACTCAAGTATCACCATGCCCCTGTCATTAAGCATGCTTATTGCTTGTATGAAGGCAATAACATCAGCGTCATTCTGAGCGCTAACACCGCTGTCATTCTGAGCGCAAAATGCGCGAAGAATCTCAATATTATCATTTATTAGCTGCTGGTCCTTCTCGCTAAACTGCCCAAGAAGCGCCTCATCAATCGTGCCGGCTGAAGACTGCTTTGGAGCCTGTGCCTCGACAGCTATTGCAAGCTGTCTTTCTATATCAGCCATTTGCTTCTCAATTGCGTCGATTGAAGCTGGGTCAACATTGCCGGAATTAACCTGTGCTATCATATTATCCACCTGCGCAGCAAGTATTGCAACATCCTGGCCTCTTGCGCTTAATGCTTCTGCCTGGGCCTTTAAGCTATCGAGCTGCTGCTGTATCGCTGATGTATCTGTAGCTGATACAGGTGATTGAGAGGTGGTTTGCGTAGTAGCTGGAACAGCTGTTATAAAGCCTGCGAAAGCACTCTCTAGGGCATCTCTTAAGGTCATAGCTGTTGTAGAGCCATCTTCTCTTCTGTATGATAGTAAGATACCTTTAACAAGTGCCTTTGCTGCGTCACTCTCTTTTATAGCTTCTAAGGAAGCTATATAAGCTTTGAGTTCTGCTTGTCTTGCTCTACCAGTAGTTTTTGCCTGCTGATTACGTGCATCGCTTAAGAATTGGTCTATATTGCTTTCCCATAAGCTATCTATCATCTCATCCTTTGTCATTAGAACTCTTTGACCTGTGTCATCTATCTTTGTAAAGTTTCTAATTCTATAACCAAAATAGTGGCCTGATACCTCGCTACCCATGATAGGTTTAAATGAGCCTCTTATCTTTGTTACTCTTTGTAACAACTCTTTATTGTCAAAGAGCATCTCAACTAATGTCCTATCAACAATAAACTTATTCTCAAACTCCTCTGCTATATCCATTGCAAGGTAAGCTCTGCCATAGCCTCTTGTGCGCTCAGTATGGCTTAACTCATGGAGTAATTGTTCTAATACTAAGAACCCTATTGCATCTCTATCTATCTGGCTGTTATTATCTGTATAGTCTCCTAGTAGCTTTATAAACGATAAGAAGTTACGTGATAGGACAACTGAAGGTCTTAGCTTACCTGTTGCTTGATCCATTGTTTGATTGCTCTGTGCGTTCTCAGCTACTGAGCCGCCTATTAGTGAGCTTGAATCTGATACATATGCACCATCTTTTGCTGAACCTTGTGCTAATGCATCATCTAAAGCTCTTACTAACTTGATATTACCTGTCCTTAAGGCTTCTTCTCTTATGCGGTTAAAGGTATCTATTGCCATATCAAGCGAACTTACAACATCACGCCTTAGGCTATCATCTAGATCTCTTACTTCAACAGACTCTTTTATCAAGTTACCGCTTTGATCTATACTTACCTTTATAGCTTCCTCAGCTAGGTCTGCATACTCTGAAAGTAGACCTTTCTGCTCTTTGGTAGGTTGACCATATATGCTTATTGCTATTTGATCTAGGTCATTTGCGTTAACAGAACCTTGCATATCCATTAACCTATCTATTGCCAATAGTGCCTCTAGGTCTTTTCCATCTGGGTTTAATGACTTACCCTTTATCTTAGCCCATAGGAATATAAAGCGCGCTTGAGCTTCTTTTAGTTTACTTCCTTGAGCAGGGGATAGCCCACTTTCAACAACAGCTTTTTCAGATTCGATCTCCGCTTTTATCTGTGATTGAAGAGCGCTTAACCTTTGCTGAACTTCTGCCTGTTGATCCTTATCGCCTGATGCATATGCTCCTTGAAGCTCTGCATATAGAGATTGTAGTTCTTGCTCATGAGTCTTGCGTACTCTCTTTTTAATCTTATCAAACTCTCTAAATAATATATCCTGTTTTACTCGTGTTAAGCGCCTTAGTTCTGGCCCTATTACCCTTAATATCTCTTTAGCAAGTTTAGCATCTTTATTCTCAACCAACCTATCCCATGCTCTCTTTAGGTCACGTAAGAGTCCTGCTGATTCAGAGCCGCTTACACTGGCATGAGTAGTTACTTGAGATGCAAGTTCTTTTTCTAAGTCCTTTTTGGTCCTAGGTAGAGGTATATGTTTAGCAAGCTCTAATATACCTATTGTTACGACAGTAGCTACTAATGCAGCTAATGCACCTAATGGGCCAAATAGGCCAAATGCCATCCATGCAAGGGCTGATGATGATAGGCCTATGCCAATTTGTGTGCCACTAGCCACAGATTCTAGTCTCTCCTGATTGGTCTCTGAGACATCACTTATAAATGTAGACCATAACTGTACTCTCTTCTTTATTTTTTCTCTTCTTGAAAGAGGGTTGCCGTCTCTATCTGTTGCATTACGTATAGCTTCTTTTTGTTTTCTGTAGGACTCGTTCTTTGCGCGCTGTGTGGCTCTTTTTACCTGCTGGATAACTTGTGGCGTAAGAAGAGTACCCATACCCTGCTCATATATGACTCGTGCCATAGAATCTAGGTTCGTATCTATAGGAAGCTTACCTGATGAGACAAGTACAGTTCTTAAACCTCTTAATAACTTATCTACATCTTTAGACTTTGCGCGGACTTTAATCCTCTTTGCAATGGAGAGTTTCTTAAAGAACTCATCTGAGTAGCCTGATAATCTTGTTAAAGCCTCTATTGCCTCTGAGTCTTCCTTAAGCCTTCTATTATTCATCAGCTTATCAATATATGTTGACTGTGTTCTTCTTAATCTCCATGAATAGTAACCTATCATAAGAGGTGATATTGCAAGTCTTATAATTCTCA
>Ga0268281_1000474_pt1 | contig 29931 bp, 32 predicted proteins | sample saktaG_10_FD_190134 | JGI IMG/M metagenome (GOLD analysis project Ga0268281, IMG submission 190134) | Saline water microbial communities from Sakinaw Lake, British Columbia, Canada - sak_2011_5_24_50m | ecosystem: Environmental > Aquatic > Non-marine Saline and Alkaline > Saline ...
TCTTTTTGAATATTTCTTTGTTTTTCTGTATGAAAATTAGCAATGAATTAAATAACAAAAAAATATCCATACTTTACCTATATTTAGGCAAACCAGACGTTCTTAAGTACCTTTTAGATTTTGTTTTTTGTTTAAATTACTAGAGTTAGCGTTTCTTCTTGCTGTGGATATAGGTCGGGACAGGGAAATTTTAGAATATCTCTCTTTTCTTTTTACTGAAATGGTTTAGAATAAAGACAAAACATAATAACAAGCAACAATGGCAAAAAAACAAACAAAAAGCATTAGCCCTAAAAGAGAAGTGGAAAGGAATGCTCCAAAGATAAAAAACTTGCAGCCAAGTATTAAACCAAAAATTTTAGAGCTTATGGCTAAAGAAATGAGCAATCTGTGGACTAAAGAAAAGCTTATAGATTTTCTTATTAATTGCGGAATTGACAAAAGGCTTATTAAAGATTCTCAAATAAAATGGAAGATAGCCTATAACGTTTTGCAAAAGCTGAATATCTCCAACCAACCTAATGGAGAAAAAATGTTGTTTAAGATAATTGAAGACGCTGTTCACCCGCTTGCACACGAAGGAGACAGATTGTCTGCGGAAGCGTTACTAAATAAATTTAGTGAATATCTAAGTTGTGATAATTATGAAACAGTCTTTGATGAAAAGGGAAATCGGTATAAATTTTATCTCAACCGAACAAACGAAGAACTAAATGAAATTGTTGCGGAACTTGACGAGGAAAAAGACAAACGAGCAAAGGAAAAATTTAAATTTCTTCAGCAACCAGATAATAAGGAAAAAATTTCTTTATTGCTTCTAATATTTCAATTATTAATGGACACTGTAGAAATTTTTTGCACAAACCCTTTAAATCCAACAAGGGAACTAAATAATACATATGAATATCTAAACCAACAAATATGGAACATTATTAATGATCTTAAGTTGCGAGAAGATGTGGTAATTTACAATTTCAACAGCTATAAGTGTATTTTTTTTAATCTTTTTTTCGCAGGACAACAATATGCAGAGCAGAATAAAGAATTAAGTTGGGAAAAAATTAAACCAAAAATGAATACCATGTATGGCGAAATAGATAAAATTTGCCAAAAAGTAGGCACCGACAACACTATCATTAATCTGAAAGAGCATAAAAAGCTAAAGGATATTAAATCTTACCTATCGGGTTTAAAAAAGAAAATAAACGAAGAAAGCAAGAAAGAACAAAAACAACAGAAAAAATATGAATATAAAGGAATTTCTATTAGAAACAAAATATCCAATAATGTAACGTGGAAAAACATAACCATAAGATTTTTAAATTCTTACGATGTCAAAATTCTTGTGAAAAACAAATTACACACACAAGCCAACAATGAGGATATGGGGTGCTTTTGCCTAAACAAAAAAGACAAAGATGCAGATGTTCAATGGAAATTTTTACAAGAACTTTCTGTTTCTGGGGGAGAATGCGATCTACGATCCAAAATTAATGTTCAAGAAAAAGAGAAATATCGACAATATAAAATGAAATTATCTTTAAATCTTAAAAAGTTTTTTAATTTAAATGAAGATCCATTCTACGAATATAGAGATAAATATATATATAAAACGAAATTCAGAATAGAACCAGAACCGGATTTACGAGGAAGTGGTGAAATTTATGAAACAAAAGAAGAAGAAAAGAGATACATAAAAAAATTATTAGACACGTAGCTGAAACTATAGCGTGAATTTTCACGCTATTTTTTTATAAATTAACGCCAAAATATCCCTAATTTAAGGGATTTTTTTATTTTACAAGAATTTTCACAGTATATATATAGAGGGGATAAAAATATTCTATGTTTTCTAAAAAACAAATACAACAATTCAAAGAAATTTATTTTGAAAAATTCGGAGAGAAAATATCCGACCAAAAGGCTTTAGAATTGGCAACAAGCCTAATCAATCTTTATAAAACAGTTTATAAATCTAACAAAAAAATAATATGAAACAAAAATTAATATGTCATATAGATGAAAATTTAGAAATTTGGGTAGACGCACATCAATATATCTTGAGAAAAGATGACAATCAAAATAAAAACTCTTACTATTCTAGCCTAGAATTGATTATTCAAGACGTTTTGCAACTAAAAATTAAACAATTCGCAACTGAGAGTATTAAAAAAGATCTTAGGGGCTTAGGTCAAGCCATCAAGAAAGCCGAACTTTATGTCCACGAAACACTAAGACCAATATTAGACGGACATAAACAACAACAAGACAAGTCTTAACAACGTGAGAGAGGATGATAGAGCGTGATAGAGAAGAATTTTACAAAGAAGAAGTAATTATGCCCTACCTCTAAAAAATACTGCTTTAAATCGTTTAAAAATATTTAAATTATGAACATTCAAGAAATAGAATTAAAAAATATTAAAGCTAACTCAAGTCAAAATTGCATATTAGCATCATTCGCGATAATTTTTGTGGGAGATAAGCTGAAACTAACAGGATTTAGAATAATGGAAAAAAATAATAAACGATGGCTTAATCCTCCATCGAACATGGACAATAAGGGCGATTGGCATAAAACCGCAATACTAACTGACAAACAAGAATGGAAAGAGCTTGAACAAAGAGTCCTTAAAGAATACGAAGAACAACAATCAAACCCTTTAGACATTTCACCCATAAGACTAGATGAAATTCCACAATAATCCCCTATGTTATATATATTATATATAACAATATAGTTATTTCTTCTAATAAGATCAATACAGTTATATATAATATAATTATATAAGTGGACAAATGATTTGATTTATATTCTTAGCTAAGCTAAAACGTAAGCAATGAGACTATTATTACAAATATATGCCTTTACAAGAAAACAAAATTAAATATATTCTTTATGCCAGAAAATCCAGTGAATCTGAGGATCGGCAGATTTTGTCTATAGAGTCACAAATCAAAGAATTAACAGAGCTAGCTCAAAAAGAGAGATTAAATGTGATTCAGGTAATAACTGAAGCAAAATCAGCAAAAGCCCCAGGAAGAGAAAAATTTAATGAAATGATGGAGTTGATTAATGCTAATAAAGCTCAGGGAATTATATGTTGGAAAATAGATAGATTAGCCAGAAACCCCATAGACGGAGGTCAAATTAACTGGTTTCTCCAACAAGGCATAATTAAACATATAAAAACTTTTGGTCGTGACTGGTATCCTACTGATAATGTTTTAATGATGAGTGTAGAATTTGGTATGGCAAATCAATTTATCCTTGATCTATCGTCTAATACTAAACGTGGCTTAAAAGCAAAGGTAGAACAAGGATGGCTCCCTCAACTTGCCCCACCAGGATATCTTAATAATCCCTTAAAATCCAAAGGAGAAAAAAGTATTATCAAAGACCCTGATAGATTTGATTTGATAAAGAAAATATTTAGATTAATGTTAACTGGCAACTATACAGTTTCGGAGATACTTAAAAAAATAAATGGTTGGGGTTATAAAAATAAGAATGGTAGAAAAATGTCCAGAACCACGCTTTATAATATATTCACTCGATCCTTTTATTATGGAAAATTTGAATACCCAAAAGGAAGTGATAATTGGCATACAGGAAGTCATGATAAAATGATTGATATTACAGAGTATGACCAAATACAAGAACTCTTGGGTAGGAAAGGAAGACCACGTCCACAAAAGCATACCTTTCCTTTTCGGGGACTTATTAGATGTGGATCTTGCGGAGCCATGATTACCCCTGAAAATAAAACAAAACATCAAAAAAACGGCAATGTTCATCATTATACATATTATCACTGCACCAAACATATAGATCCTAATTGCGAACAAAAAAGCATCAGATCAGAAGAATTAGAAAAACAAATTCTAGAAATTCTTAGAAAGATAGAGATACCAGTTGAATTTCATCAATGGGCAATAAAACGATTAAAGAAAGAAAATGAGATAGAGTCAAAAGATAGAAATATAATTTTAAAAACTCAACAAAATACTTATAAGACTTGTGTTGAAAAGGTTGATAAATTGATTGACATGAGGGCTAATAACGAAATAGACGAAGAAGAATTCAAAAGAAAGAAAACCAAGATAAATAAAGAAAAATTCCATTTAGAGGAATTATTACAGGATACTGGGAAAAGAGTGGATAATTGGCTCGACAACGCTGAAAAGGTCTTTAACTTCGCTGAAAAAGCCCGAGAAAGGTTCGAAAATGGTTCGCCAGAGGATAAAAAAAGGATACTGTCGTCATTAGGTTCGAACCTCCTATTAAAAGACGGGAAACTGGCTCTGGACGTCAAAAAACCATTAATCTCAATCAAAGAAGTCTCATTAGGTGTAAATGTCAAAAAAGACACGTTCGAACCCCTTGAAATGTGCTCTGTTAAGCGAAAAAACAGGGATTTAGTCCCTGTTTGTCCGACATGGCTCCGGAGGTGGGATTCGAACCCACGACAAATTGGTTAACAGCCAATTGCTCTGACCCCTGAGCTACTCCGGATTGTATTATATTTTAATTAAAAATTATCTTAACACAAAAACTCCAAAAAGTAAAATTCCTTTTTAGTAATAATCTTCAATCTTTTGGATTCCTTTTAGTTGCCTAATTCTTTCTAATGCCCGAGCCTCAATCTGCCTAATTCTTTCTCTGGTAACGCCGAAAACTTGGCCGACCTCTTCTAATGTATGAGCTACTCCATCTGTTAATCCAAACCTAATATCTAAAATCTTCTGTTCTCGCGTGGAAAGATCAACCACAATTTCCTTAATATATTTACGCAATAACATCAAGGCTGCAGCTCTATCGGGGGCCATAGTCTTAATGTCTTCTATAAAATCAACCAATTCTGATTCTTTGCCATCATCATCTCCTCCAATAGTTGTTTCTAAAGAAATAACATCCTGAGAAATTTTCATTAAATATCTAGCTTCTCCAGTTTCAATTTCTAATTCAGCAGCTATCTCTTCTGGAGAGGGATGACGCCCTAATTCTTGTAATAAGTAACGATCAGCCCTGTGAAATTTACCAAGAATCTCAACTACATGAACTGGAATACGAATGGTACGAGATTGATCTGCTAAAGACCTAATAATTGCTTGTCTAATCCACCAAGTTGCATAAGTAGAAAACTTGTATCCCCTTTTCCAATCATATTTTTCTACTGCCCTAAATAAACCAATATTTCCTTCCTGGATCAAGTCTAAAAAAGTTAAGCCATAACCTACAAATTTTTTAGCGATACTTACTACTAAACGTAAATTTGCCTCTATTAATCTCATTCCTGATTTTTTGTCCCCCTCATCCTTTTTCTTGGCTAAAGCCACTTCTTCCTCTGAGTTGATTAAAGGAACATGTCCAATCTCTTTAAGATACATTTGGATAGAATCAGCCGAAAGTTTAGTCAAATCAAAAAATAATTCTTCTTTCTTTTCTTCTGCTTTTTCAGAACCCAATAAATCTTTTTTGGATGCAATCACTTGGATTCCTATTTTTTCAAGAGATTCTAAAAATTCTTCATATTCCACTAAGGATTTTTCAATCCTTGGAAAAGCATAAAGTATTTCATTTTGAGTTATAAATCCTCTTTGTTTGCCTTTTTCTATCAATTTTTGAGCAACTTCTTCGGGCCACTTAAAACATGACGCTCTTTTGAATTCAATAGCGACTTTTTTATTATTTTTTTTAGCTACACTGACTTTTTTTGCTTTCTTCCTAAGGGTTGCCTTCTTCATATTTTTAATTAATCAGCTAAATCACGAGATAATTTTGTTATTTCTTTACTTATTTTTTCAATTAAACTCTTATTTTTATTTTTTTCTGCTTCTTTTAATTCCGTTAAAGATTCTTGCATCTTATTTTTTAAATACTTTTTCTTCAAAATAAAGAAAAAAGAAGAAATATCTTGGGTAATCTCTAATAAACTGCTTTCGCTAAATTCTTTTTCTACTAAAAACAAGAGAAGGTCATAATAGTTTACTAACTCCATTTCCTTTATCTTGCTTTTTATCTTTTTAGTATCAATATTCTTTTGACGACTATAATAATCTCTAATAAGCTTAGCAATATTCTGTGTTTGAATAGAAGGAAATATATCTAAAGGTAAACTTTGCTCTTTTAAAAAATCTCCTCCTAATTTTGGATATTTTAGAATAAGACCTAATAACCTTTCTGCTGCCTGTTGCTCTATTGAAATTTTCTCCATACTAATATCTTTTTTCTTTGTCTCATTGGCGTTATAAACTTTCGGTACTTTAATTTTTTTTAAAGCATCAAGTAAAAAAACCTCAGAAACTGATAATTCGTCAGCCAACCTTCTTGTCCACAAACCTTGTTCAACAGAATCCCCCAATTTAGCTATTACTGGCAAAAAATTCTTGGTAATTTCTTTTTTAGCTTCAATGGTTAAAGATTCTTTGTTTTTCTTATATTTATTGAATGCAGAGGAAAAATAGTATTCCATAATTGGCATTGGGTCTTTTAAGGATTTAATCCATTCTTTAGAATTTTTTTGAATAAATTCATCTGGATCTTTATGGCCCTTTAAGTCAATTATTCTGACGTTCAATCCTTGGTTTAATAACATATCTATTCCCCTCTTGGTTGCTGTCTGCCCAGCAGGATCAATATCAAAGGCCAAAGAAATATTAGGGGTGTAGCGTTTTAATAATTTAACTTGCTCCATTGTTAGGGCCGTGCCAGAAGTACAAACTGTATTTTTATTCTCTGACTGATAGCAAGACAAAACATCCATATTTCCTTCTACTAAAATAAAATAATTTTGCAGCTTGGCTTCCAATTTAGCTTTATCTAAACCATAAAGAATTTGGCTTTTATTATAAATTTCTGTTTCCGGAGTATTTATATATTTGGCAACCTTTTCTTCATCGTTCTGCTTGTCCTTAGATTTTTCTTTCAGTGGTAAAATCCTAGCAGTGAACCCAACTGTCTGACCATGCGTATTTCCAATGGGAAACATGAGGCGATTACGGAAACGATCGTAATAGCCAGACCCCTGCTGTTTTCTAATAATCAATCCAGCTGATTCAATCTCTTGTTCTTTGTATCCTCTCTTAAGTAAAAATTTTAAAAGAGTGTCCCATTTATCAGGGCTAAATCCTAATTGAAATTCAGAAATAGTTTCTTTTTTAATCCCTCTTTTTTGAAGATATTTTCTGGTAGATTCAGCCAAAGGAGATTCTAATAAAATCTTATGATAAAATTTGGCGCTTAAACTGGAAATGTCTAATAATTTAGTGCGCTGACTAATATTATGACTATCATAGCTTTTGATTTGTACACCTGCTTTCTCGGCTAAAATCCTCAAGGCCTCTGGAAAATCAACTCCTTCTATTTCTTGAATAAAACCGAATATATCACCTCCTTTACCGCAACCGAAGCAATGCCAAATCTGCCGCTCTGGAGAAACAAAAAAAGATGGCGTTTTTTCATTATGAAAAGGGCATAATCCCCTAAAATTAGCGCCACTAGCTTTTAATTGCACATATTCAGAGATAAGCTCCACAATATCAAGCTTTGATTTTATTTCTTCTACGTCATTAGCCATGAAAAAATATATTAATTTTTTAATAATTTAATTGCTAGATACATAATATGATGACAGTTTTTTCATTAATTTCTAACAAAGGAACCCATTCTATTGCATTCTCTTTCTGTATTCAGACAGCTTCTCCTCGTCAATTTTTGTTCTTTCCCAATCAGTAGGAATAATTTTATTGATTTTCTTATTTTCAATATCAATATCGAAAATCATATCTTTTAACTTCCACCCCCGAATAATGCCCGCTTCGTTAAATCGCTGTTGTAATTCCGTCATGACTATTTCTGCTTGCTTTATGAGATTCTCGACGTCTTCGTCGCTATAACCTTTTTCTTTTAATTTTGATGCGTTCTTTTCGTGCCAACTAATACCCTTCACTTTTTCCATAACAATTAAATGTGTTCCTTGTTGTTCCACTTTTGCAACGGGTCGAGGAGCGGGCAAGCCGACGCTCGTTACAATCTCCATTATTTTGTATTCGTAAAATGGATCGCCCGATTCTCCAACCTTGCCTTTTTCGACATTGACTCTCTTGCCTATTGTCGGTAGCTCTTGTCTATTCGCATCAGCCCAAACTGGAAATTCTTTAACAGCTGTGGGGTCTTCTCGCACTCTCCCTGTTTCATCTCGTTTAACTTCGCCCGACTTTATGTTCTGTCCCTTGTTTTCGAAATATTCCAATGGATTTTGCCTAAACTCTTCTGGCACAAAATCATCAAGGCCGGATTCGACTTCAATGTTTGCTTTGGACTCCGACTCCTTTCCTGATTCAAATGTTAATTTTTTAAAATTCATAAATTTCTTTAGATTAACTAAGCGAAGCGTTAGCGAAATTTTATGGCGGAGAGGGCGGGATTTGAACCCGCGATACCTTTCGGTATACCGCCTTTCCAAGGCGGCGCAATCGGCCACTATGCGACCTCTCCTTTTAGAATCTATATAGATAAATTGATTTTTTGTGATTTTCGTCTGGCTGGCGGATACTTTCTGGTTCTAGGCCTTTGATTGGAAATCCATAAGCTATAACCCTCGCTCCTTTCTTTAATTCTTTTTCTAATTTATATCTTAATTTCTCTTCTAATACTTTCGGCATACCATAGACATAAATAGCGTCTGCTTCGGATAAATCTTCGTAGAATAAATCTCTTAATTTAAAATTAGTATCTCCTTTATTAGCTAAAAAGATACTTTTAATCCAACAATAAAGAAAGAAGAAGAGACTCAATTCAATGCCAATCGCTTTTACTGGAAAATTTTGAGCAGCATAAAAAACAACTCGTCCGTCTCCGCAACCTAAATCATAAAAGACTTCATTATCTTTCAAGGCAATTACCTCAAAAATTCGGGGTAATTCTTTTTTTCCACAAGGAACAAAAGGAGCAAAAGATTTGCTGGCATTTCGAAAAGAAAGAGCGGTCCAAAACAAAAAAATAGCAAGAATTAGATATATTATAGGAGCTAAAAATTGCATGTAAATATAATTATTTAGGAAATTTTAGTTTTTGGTCAATTTTTTGCCAAATCGGAAAAATGCGATTATAACATATAATAGAAACGAGTTTGCGAGATGAGGAAAGGGGGGACAGTCCCCTATTCAACTTGAGATATCTTTATTGTGGTTTCAATAATAGTATCTGGCAGTAAAGAAATTGAATCAATCCCTTCTCTGACCAAAAATTGGGCAAAATCAGGAAAATCACTTGGTCCTTGTCCGCAAATTCCCACCTTGCATTTATTCTGATGAGCCACCTTAATTAAAGTTTTGATCATTCTCTTTACAGCCTCATTTCTCTCGTCAAAAAGATGGGCGATTAAACTAGAGTCTCTATCTAAACCTAAAACTAATTGAGTTAAATCATTAGAGCCAATTGAAAAACCGTCAAAAAGTTTAGCAAATTCTTCGGCCAACACAATGTTAGAAGGAATTTCCGCCATAACATAAACTTGTAATTTTTTTTGTCCTTTTATTTTTTCTCTCAATTTATGCTTATCAATAATCTTTAAAACACCTTTTGCTTCTTCAATTGTTCTACAAAAGGGCACCATTACAATTACATTATCCAAACCAAACTCTTGTCTAACTTTTTTAATAGCTTGGCACTCCATTTCAAAAGCTTTTTTAAATTTAGGGTCATTATAACGACTAGCTCCTCTCCAGCCAATCATAGGATTGGTTTCTTTTGGTTCATATAAAGAGCCACCAATTAAATTGGCATATTCATTGCTCTTAAAATCAGAAAAACGAACAATAACATCTTTTGGATAAAAAGCCGAGGCAATAGTCCCAATGCCTTCTGCTAATTTATTAACATAAAAATCAATCTTATTTTCATAACCTGCTGTTATTTCATCTATTTGTTTTTTTACTTTTTTGTCTTTAATTTTGGAATAATTCAATAAAGCTAAAGGGTGAATTTTAATATGGTTGTTGATTATGAATTCCTCACGTGCTAAACCAACACCATCATTAGGCAAGAAAGAAAAACCAAAAGCTTGACTTGGCTCAGCAATATTAAGCATTACTTTGGTTTTTGGATTCTTTATTTTCTTTAAGAAAGTTTTCTTTATCTTAAACGGCAATAAACCATTATAAATACGTCCTATTTCTCCCTCAGAGCAAGAAACAGTTATCTTTTGCTTATCTTTAATAAGCTTAGTCACATTTCCGGTTCCTACTATACAAGGAACCCCCAATTCACGACTGACAATTGCCGCGTGACAGGTTCTTCCACCAGCATTAGTCACAATAGCAGAGGCAATTTTCATAATTGGCACCCAATCTGGATCAGTCATTTCAGTAACTAAAACTTCTCCTGGTTTAAATTTGACTATATCTTTAACGTCTTTAATGACACGAGCAGTTCCTTGTCCAATCTTGGAACCGACAGCCACGCCAATAATTATAACTTTATTCTGGATAGTTTTTGACTTTCCTTCTTTGGTAAGAATATATCTTTCTAAAACATCTGCTGATTTACGAGATTGAACAGTTTCTGGTCGAGCTTGTAAAATATATAACTTGTTGTCTTTACCGTCTTTCCCCCACTCCATATCCATTGGCCGTTTATAATGTTTTTCAATTAAGACAGAATAACGAGCTAATTCTAAAATTTCCTCATCTGATAAAGTAAACTTGCTTCTTTCTTTTAAAATAGTTTTTATATTCTTAACTGGACTCTTTCCATTTGTGTTGTAAACCATTGTCCATTCTTTGCGTCCCAACCTTTTGTTAACAATTGGTTTATATCCTTTATCTAATAAGGGCTCAAAAACCATAAATTCATCAGGACTAACCTTGCCTTGAACTATATTCTCCCCCAATCCCCAAGAAGAATTAATAACAGTAACATCAGCAAAGCCAGATTCAGTGTCGCAAGAAAACATAACGCCAGAACAAGCCAAATCAGAACGAATCATTTTTTGAATTCCAACAGAAAGAGCTACTTCCATATCTTTAAAACCTTTGGTTTCACGATAAACAATAGCTCTATTGGTAAAAAGAGAGGCCATACATTTACGAACTGCTTTTAATAAATTATCTGTGCCTCTAATATTAAGATATGTTTCCATTTGACCAGCAAAACTGGCTTCAGGCATATCTTCGGCTGTGGCTGAACTGCGAACTGCAACATCTATATTTTTAGATTTATATTCTTGAGATAATTTTTTATAAGCAACCACAATAGCCCTTTCAAAATCTTTATCTAATGGTGTTTTTAAAATCAAATTTCTAACCTTCTGACCACGTTGATATAAATCTTTCACATTTTGAACATCTAATCCTTTTAAAATATTCTCTATTTTTTTGCCTAATTGACTTTTCTCCATAAAACGCCAATAAGCATCTGCGGTAGTAGCAAACCCATTTGGAATCCTCACTCCTTTCTTTCCTAACTTTTGATACATTTCTCCCAAAGAAGCATTTTTGCCTCCAACTCTAAGGACATCTTTAATAGATAAATCTTTAAACCAGATTAAAAAATTCATAATTGTTTTTTTATTAATATTCAATTAAATACAATTTACTTATCCACAGGACAATTGACAAAACTCATTAAAACGCTATACTTAATAATGTCTTTCAGTTCTAGTCATAGAACTGTTAGGGTATTACATCCAAGAGCAACCTTCCGCGAGGAGGGTTGTTTTTCTTTATCGATTAGTCTTTGCTGCTAAATGTTGTAATTCTCTACCCCAAACATTTTCTTTAATTCTCAATACATCAAAATACCCATCTCCTCCTGTTCTTAATTCTTGTGAAATATTATTTTTTGATGAAAAAATATAAACTTTTTTGTTTTTTCTTCTAATATATGTTACTAAAGCTAGAAAGTCGGAATCACCTGAAAATAAAACCGCTATATTATACTTCTCAATGTTATGAATTGCATCAATTGTCATCTCCACATCCATATTTCCCTTCTCTTCAACAGATTGACCATCCTCACTAGTTATTAAAATGCGTTTCAACTTTTTCTTTCGAACAATAAAACCTAATCCTTTATTCAAAAAAGTATAAAATTTATGTTTACCATCCAAATTATAATCTCTTGTTCCTTCGGCTGGATAAGCGGTATAATAAAAAATCTTTATAGAAGAACCATTAAATTTTTGCTTAATAAAAATTTTCAATTTCTCATAATCGAAAAATCTTCCTTTAGATTTTTGAGCCTGCCAAAGATTTGAAGCATCAATAAAAACGTAAATTATATTATTATTTTTCATTTTTTTATTTATTTCCTTCTATTTTAAGAATAACATATTATTAAATCTTAATTTTCGTTGCTAATCTTCCTAAAAAAGGAATTGTCCATTCTTTGCCTCTAGCTGCCTTAATCAAGCCTAAAACAGAAAATAAAATGCATAAAATCCAACCAATAAATCCAATAATCCAACCAATAAAAGGAATTACTAAAACTAAAGTACAAATAATTTCCGCTACAAACAAAGCCACTCCTTGGCGAACATGAAAATGAACTGGCTTACTTTTCTCTCTTAGGATCATAGTCAATAAAGATAAGACCCCCAGATAAGAAATGATGGCTAATAATTTTTGTGATAAAGAAATTTTTTCTTCTCTTTTTATTAAAGAACTAATTTTTTCTACAATTTTTTCTGTTTCCATATTTTTTTGTTATTATTTAAATTGATACTATTACTATAGGTTTTTTGCCATTTCTACTTAAAATTAAATCACTTAAGCTAGTTCCCATTTTGTGCTCTGAGCCGGGCTTAAGGCCATGCCTCTGAATTAATTTCTTGGCTTTAGCGATTAAATCTGAAATTAACTCATCTCCCAATTCAACTCCTTGGCAAGTAACCTTTATATTAATTCCAGGGTTAATCTTCTTGCCAAATCTCACAGCTGAAACTGAAACAAAACAAATCCCTGATTCAGCTAATTTCTTACGGTCTTTCAAAACTTTTTCGTTCAAAGGTTCAATTTTGTTCCCCTCTACTACGACAACGGAATGGGATACTCTTTGGTCAGGAAGTTTATGGGCCTTCTCTTGTTCGTTAATTTCTAAAATTTCCCCATTTTTCAACATAAAACAATTTTCTTTTTTGATGCCAAAGCTTTCAGCTAATTTAATATGATCAGCTTGCATATAGTGCGCTCCTTCAATGGGCATAAAAAATTTAGGTCTAATTAAAGAAATCATTTTTAATAATCCATCTTGCTTAGCATGACCGGAGCTATGAATACCCGAACCTAAAACACGGCGAAAAATTACTTCTGCTCCTTGGTCAACTAAACCATTCATAACCCCAACTACCGCTAATTCATTGCCCGGCACAGTAGAAGAAGAAAAAATAACTGTATCCCCTTGTTTAATCCTAACCAAACGATGTATATTTTGAGCGATTCTATCCATAGAAGATCCCTCTACTCCTTGCGACCCCCCAGCAATAACAAGAACTTTCTGTGGTGACATTTTATTTGTCTCCGTAATGTCCACTATCATTTTGTGAGGAATCTTTAAATAACCCAAGCTTTGAGCAATGGCCACTGTCTTTTTGACAGACATACCAACAAGAGCCACCTTTCTATTGCATTTTTCGCAAGCATTGATGGCCTGCTGAATTCGGCTAATTAAACTAGCAAAAGTAGTAAATATAATTCTTCCTTTGATACTTTTAATTAAGGAGTAAGTTATTTGCCCTACTTCTTGCTCAGAAACAACTTTGCCCGGCAAAGCAGCATTAGTGCTATCTGACAAAAGAGCCAAAACTTTATCATCTCCCACTTTTCTTAATAAATTTTCATTAATTGGCTTTTGGTCTAATGGTGATTTATCAAACTTAAAATCTCCAGTATGAACAATTGTTCCTAAGGGAGTTTTAATAATTAAGCCAACACTATCAGGAATATTATGTACCACACTGAAGGGAGTAATTGAAAAATTGCCTAAATTAAAAGTTTTTTCTGATTTAATAGTATTGAATCTGGCATCTTGAATGCCAAATTCTAACAATCTGTCTTCTGTTAAGCCAATGGTTAAGGGAGTAGCAAAAATTGGAGGGTTTCCTAATTTTCTTAAAAAATAAGAAACAGCGCCAATATGGTCTAAATGGCCATGGGTAATAACTAATCCCTTAATTCTGTTTTTATTTTCTTCTAAATAAGTAATGTCTGGCAGAACATAGTCAACCCCCAATAAATCTGGGCCAGGAAAGTCCAAGCCCATATCTATGACTATAATGTCTCCTTGTTTTTGATTTGATTCTAAAAGTTCAAGAGCCATGCAGTTTTTGCCTACTTCTTCAACTCCGCCTAACGGAATAATACGTAATTTCATAACTTTTTATTTTTATATTTCTTATAATTAAATTACTTTAATTTTTTATACAATAAAATTTAATTTCAAGCTTTGCTTATAATTAAATTTCTTTACTTTATATAATGTTTTATTTAATTTCAAGGTTCTCGCCAAGGGCGAGGTTCTTATTATTTTTTAATTTCTACATTTTTAATATTCTGACCGTAAAGTGATTCTTTTTTGCTAATCATTTTATAAATATTTTCAATAAAATCTCCACCCGCATAACCAACGATTAAAGCAAAAATTAGATTACCAGTAATTAAATAAGAGGCCCCTAAACCCACAAGGCCTGACAAAAAGACCATTAGGAAAAAATATGGTGCTTTAAAACCAACATTTTTATAAGAATATTGATGTTTAACAAAACCAAATATCCCTCTAATAGTGCCACCAATAAAGCCGGCCACTAAAACTGGAATATACATAAATTTATTTTATTTCGTAACTTAAAGTTACGCTCACAGAAATTTTTGTTTCACCGGCCTCAACTTGTGTTGCTTCTTCTATTCCTCCTCCCATACCTTTCATCATATCCGTCTCATAAGATACAGCGCGAGGTACTGGATAATAATCACCATCAGAAACCGAAACATTAATTATTTTACCTAAAGACATACCAGAGGCCTTGGCAATTGCTTTCGCCTTATCTTTTGCTTTATCAATGGCCTGATCTCTTGCTTCAGCACGCACAGCATCTTTGTCTTCAATAACAAAACTAAGTCCATTAAGACGATTAATTCCTGCGCCAGTTGCAGTATCAATAATTTGATTCAGTTTTTCAAAATCTTTAGTTTTAACTAAAATACTTACTGTAGCCGAATAACCAACTAAGTTCCTTTTTCCACTTTCTCTTTCGTATTCATAGCGTGGATTTATACCATATTGGGTTGTTTTGATGTCCTTTTCCTCAACTCCTAATTTCTTCAGGTCATCAATTAACTGATTATTAACCTCGTTAATATCTTCTTGAGCTTTGGCTACTGTTTTAGCTTCTTTCTCAACCCCTAAACTAATCTCTGCTGTATCTGGACTAGCATAAACATCTCCAACAGCACTAACCCTAAAAGCGCTTTCTCCCGGAGTTGTCATTGTGTGAAATGACCAAGTTAGCTTGCTGCTATACTTTAAAATCCCCAAAATAGCTAAAAAGATAATAAGAATTGCTATTAAAAATCTTCCACTTTTTTTCATAAATTTGTGAGTTAATTTTTTAATATTATTTTAAATAATAACACATAATTTAGCTGTGGTCAATAAAAAATGGTGGACCCCAGGGGTCAATCAATCCACTATAATAAAATGTTAACCCCTAGAGGTTAACATTGTGTTTCTTTGGTTAAAATATAGTTTAGATGATAAAATTGTTTCTAATAAAAACGAAAAAATCTAAAAGCGCTGATTTGGTAAGAGCGCAGAAAATCTTATTATCATTCAACATCTTTTTGACTTCTTCTACGGAGTAAAAATCACAACTAAGTATTTTTTCTTTTGAGTCGGGAATAAACTTACCAAGACAATTAGGGTCAATTAAAGCGGCAAAGGTTGAAATGCCATAATTTTTATAAAAAGCAGTATTAGCATTAGCGTGACCTATTAATTCTAACCTTTGAACAACATATTGGGTTTCTTCTCCTAATTCTCTAACAGCCGCTTTAGAGTCTTCTTCCTCGCCAATACCAAAACCACGAGGAATCTCTATGCTTCTTAAATTTCCTTGCTCCCCTGTCTTGGGGTCCGCCACAACTGCCCGAATACAGGTATTCATTCCAATCAAAATATCTTCTTGGTTATCATCTTTAAAATAATAAGGAACAATAATTGCTCCTCCTCTTTCAACAACCTGATACTGATCAAAAATAGGGGTTCCATCATCCTCACAAATAACAATCCTTTCTGCTGAACCAAAATGAGGATTATGTAAACCACCTCCCTTGAGTTCCTTCCAGCTGGGAATAAACTCAGTATTTTCCTTCATTACCTCTAATAAATTTTTAACTTTCATCTTTATTTTTTATTATTTATAACCTTCATTCTCCCCAGACCAAACAGAGAAAACTGACTAATATTATTTTAACATGTTTTTGTCATAAACACAAATTAAAAATAAGGAATAAATAAGAAAAGGCCACTACAGGTAGCGACCTTTCTGTTTATAAAAGAGAACTATACTATGCGTAAATACGCTCAATTTCGTCATCAATCCATGCTTTAATAACATTCTTTGCTGCCTCTACAAAAAGCCGAACCTGCGGCATAACTTCCTTTTCCAGTTCTTCCTCCATTTCCTGGCGGATTTCTTCTCTTTCTTCTCTTTCTTCTCTATCTTCTCTATCTTCATCATCTTCATCATCTTCTCCGATATCAATCATTGCATTCAATATTGGGAAGAGAATACTTTCCTTCAGCTTCTCGGCAGAAAACTTATCTAGAATATCCTTGTTATTCTTAGCAAGGAATTGCTCTTTGGGACATAACCGTCTCGTGATTTCATCACTATAAGATTGTGTTAAAACAATTTCTGTCGCTGGGACTCCCCTCTCGGCAGAGAGATCTAATACGGCATCTATCCATCGCCAATACTCAACATATGGATTCATGTCATTCGTCCCGGGAACCATTCTCTGTATCATCTCGAGCATACTTTTGAATAAATTCTCTGTCAACCTTTCGATTAACCTACGTTCATCTGCATCCAATTCGTATCCTTGTTCTGTCTCTACCATGTTTATAACCGCAGAAGTTAATAACAGTAAGTCGCTAGAAGAACATAAAGGTGTGTCCTGCTGATTTTCTGATAGACGATTGGCAATTAACTCAAGAACCTGATCGGTAAATCCATTTCTGATTGCAACTCGCTCGGGGCTTTCTTCTAATTGCATTTCTTGACGAACGGCTTCTCCAATCTTCTTGTTTAATGTCTTTTGTATGGACATTTGTACATCATTTTTCGCCATTAATAATGACTTGATCTCTTTTGCTGATAAATTTCTCTTTTTCACTGTGTGTCCTCCTTTAAAGAACGTTTTTGTTATTAAAAGTATTACAGATTTGCGGAATTTGTCAATATGCATGGTTGAACTGGTTGACCCCTGGGGTCAACCATAATAAAATGTTAACCTCTGGAGGTTAACATTAACAAACTGTGACAATAAAAAAGCGAAAAGCCCTGAGAATCTCTCAGGGCTTGTTTCTTTGGGTTTTGTTTTTAAAGCCTTATTTTATCCTTGTCAAAATTCCAGAAGACAAAGGTTTTGTAGAAGCAAGAATAACTGGCATTTGAGAATGAAAAACATACTCTTTTGTTCCTAAATCATTGCCATTAAAATCAACAACAGAACCGCCAGCTTCTTTAACCATTAAATAAGCCATTCCCAAAATGTCCAACTTCTGTCTATCGCAAATATAGGCATCAACTTGTCCAGAAGCCACAAGAGACATCTCGTAAGCCGAAGAGCCTGGATTACGAAGCCATCCTCTTTCTCCTTTAAAAATCCGACCAAGCAATTCTCGGTTTTCAGGGTAATACATTTCTCCAATAATAATACCCTTTTTAATGTCCACTTTAGTCACGCCAGAGGTGCGACAAGGTGTCCCATTAAGAAAACAACCAGCTCCTTTTTCAGCCAACCATAAATCCTTACTTCTCAAATCAATGCATCCAGCTACTTCAACATCTTCAAAGCAACATTTCTCATCATTTAAAGAGAAAGCTGTAATGCTACAAGAAAATGGCAACCCAAGCGTCTTTCCTTTTTTGGCAAAGTTTAGGCTTCCATCAAGGGGGTCAACAGCAATATAATATTCTGCTGGAGAAGGACCTAATAACATCTCTTTCTGACCTTCTATTTGTAATCGGCAATTAACCTTATTTTTTTTCAAAAAATCGGTTATAACCTGACCCAGCAAGATATCAGCCTGAATTTCAATGTCATTACTTAAATCGCCAAATGCTTCGCCTTGACCAATTACTTGATTTCCTTCTTGTTGGCTTTGACCTTGAAGTGCTACAAAAGCTTCGTGCAATGCTCCTTCAATAATCTTAATCATTTTCGTTTCAATTTTTTTCATTTTTTCTCCTTTGTTTAATTGTTAAAAATTCAAGTCCACAGTTCCCTATGGGCTTGCCGTCATCGTCGCATACAACAATTCTTTCGACCGAGCCAAAACGGGGATTAGACAATCCACCATTCTCATCGGTTTTCCATCTGGGATGAAATCCAGGGAACTGTTGAGAAACTTCTGACAATTTTCTTACTTTCATGTGTCCTCCATGTAAAGAACTATTGGGGTAATTAATTTTTATTTTATCCCAATTATGTTAAAAGTATGACAAATTTTGCTTAATTTGTTAATATGCTGTACAAGACGAGTATATAGGTAACGCTTTCGAGGACAAAAAAATGAGGGACCCCAGGAGAATTATCATTTGTTATTTAGATAATTTTTTTCTCAAAAATAAACGGAAAAAAATTATTAACTTTATTTTAACATATTCTCATTGTCAGTATAAACAAAATTATAAAAAGATATCAAAAAAAATAAATCCCGATAATTAAGTCGGGATTTTTTCATAAAAACGCTATCGTAAAAGCGATGTCTTCCACCGCACCAGACTAAAAATAAAAAAAGGCGCAACATTTCTGTTGCGCCTCATCAAAAGACGGGGTGAATTTTAGCCATAGATTCTGTTCGCTTCTTCTTTGAGAACTCTTTTTGCCACCTTATTGGCCACTCGAATTTTATTTCCGTAAAATATTTTTACCAAAATATTGACAATTATATTTTTTGAAAAAAGAGTTTTTGTCCGATATTTTTTAAAGAATTCTTTTTTTGTATACATTCGTCTTTCAATCTCATCTCTGTAAAGGGGAATAACTTCTAAAGCCGTGATACCCGCCTCGTCAGAAAAGGCCATAACCGCATCAATCCATCTCCAGGTATCAGTATACCAACCAAAACCGGTTTTCGACAGCATGCATATAAGAAGATTCGCTCTAAGACGAATCTCCTCATCTTCTTGATTGCTCAATTGGTGCTTGTCTTCCTGTTCTATGAAATAACAGATGAGAGAATAAAGGTCATGATCAGGAGAGAAAAATTTACCATTCTCACCATTCCACAAATCTTCAGCTTCGCCAAGAGCGAGCCAAAAATAAAACCTTTCTTTGATAAATGCATCAGGTTTCTGCCCGCCAATGAGTTCTTGATTCATTTTCTGCTCCAATTCGCCCTCAGCAGCATGCCTAACTACCAGCAAATCTCTAATTTCAGAGATAGACAAATTTCTTTCATTCATTTTGTGTCCTCCTTTTTTAAGGAACTTTATTTGATAATTAAAATATAGCAGAAATATGGGGTTTTGTCAAGACTTTGTACAAGACGAGTACATAGGTAACACTTTTGAGGACAACATAATGAGGGACCCAAAGGGTCCCTCATTATGTTTAATCAAAATATAAATTAAATAACAGAATCACCTTCAATAAAGGTAAAAAAGTCTAAAAGCGCTGATTTGGTAAGAGCGCAAAAAATCTTGTTATCATTCAACATCTTTCTGATTTCTTCTACGGAATAAAACTTACAATTAAGTATTTTTTCGTTTGGGTCAGGGGTAAATTTGTCCAAAGAATCAGTATCAATTAAAGCAGCAAAGGTTGAAATTCCATAATTCTTAAAATAAGCTGTATTAGCATTAGCATGACCTATTAAATCTAACTTCTTGACTACATGTTGTGTTTCTTCGCCCAACTCTCTGATAGCTGCTGAGGAATCTTCTTCGTCTCCAATTCCAAAACCTCGAGGCACTTCTGTGCTTCTTAAATTACCTTGTTCACCAGTCTTTAAGTCAGCGACAACTGCCCTAATACATGTATTGAGCCCAACAAAGATATTCTTTGGATTATTATCTTTAAAATAATAAGGAACTACAATGGCTCCCCCTTTTTCAACAACTTGATATTGATCAAAAATAGGAGTGTTATCATCTTCGCAAACAACAATTCTTTCTACTGAACCAAAATGAGGGTTAGACAAACCTCCTCCTTTCAGCTCCTTCCAACTGGGAATAAACTTAGTATTTTCTTTCATGAATTCTAATAATTTTTTAACTTTCATTTTTGTTTATTTTTATTGATTATGATTCCTGTTTCCTCAAAACCAAGCAGAGAACATTGATTGATATTACTTTAACATTTTTCTGTCATAAATACAAATTAGGAATGAGAGATAAAAAAAGGAAAAAGGAATGCTGCCACTAAAAGTGGCAGCACATTGGATCAGTAAAAATAATGAAAAAGAAAAAATAATATCTCTCCAATTATTATACCCAAGAACAAAGAGATAAGAGAGAAAACCTTGTATTCAAACCAAACCTTTCTGATAAAGATTGCAACAAGATAAGTCGTGCAACCAATGAATAAGAGTGTTAAAAAGCGGAGAAATATGGAAGCGCCATCAAGTCCGTCTGTTGAAAACCATAACAGGAACCAAACAAACAACATGGACGCCTGAGTAACTCCAACGAATTTGCTCTTAATCTCTTTCGCTTCCCTCGTGTTCTCATGGGAAATTTTAACCAATTTCATGGCAAAACCCATGAATATTTTCGGAATAATGTGAAAAAAAATTGGCACTGATCCAAGGATAACTATAAGCATTAACATCTTTGGTTCCTCCTTTTAAAGAACATTAATTATTGAAAGTATGACAGATTTGCGGAATTTGTCAATATCAAAAAATCTCTAAAAAGAGGGACCCCAGGGGTCCCCCCCATACAGTTAATGTTGAAAAATAATAATAAACTCTGAGAAATTCTCAGAGCTCATTTTCAAAAGCTTTGTTTTTATTTCTTTATTTCATCCTTGTCAAAATTTCAGAGGACAAAGATGTTGTAGAAGCAAGAATAACTGGCATTTGAGAATGAAAAACATACTCTTTTGTTCCTAAATCATTGCCATTAAAATCAACAACAGAACCGCCAGCTTCTTTAACCATTAAATAAGCCATTCCTAAAATGTCCAACTTCTGTCTATCGCAAATATAGGCATCAACTTGTCCAGAAGCCACTAAAGACATCTCATAAGCCGCAGAACCCAGACTACGAAGCCATCCCCGTTCTCCTTTAAAAATGCGACAAATTAGCTCTCTGTTTTCGGGATAATACATCTCTCCAATAAGAATATTCTTTCTAAGATCTACTTCTGTCGAACCAGAGGTTTGACAGGACTCACCATTCAAAAAGCAACCCTTTCCTTTTTCCGCTGACCACAAATCCCCATTCCTCAAATCTACGCATCCAGCTACTTCCACGTCTTGGAAGCGACATTCACCCTTGTCGGGCGAAGAAAAAATAGCTACGCTGCAAGAAAAAGGCAATCCCAAGGTTTTACCTTTTTTGGCAAAATTAAGACTTCCGTCTAAAGGATCCACAGTGACATAATGTTGCTCGGGAGAAATACCTATTGAGATTTCTTCTTTCCCCTCAATCTGTAATCGGCAATCAAAATTATTTTCTCTCAAGGAATTTTCTATCATCTGCCCCAAGAAAACGTCTGCTTGAATTTCAATGTCATTATCAAGGTCACCAAATGCTTCACCCTTGCCAATCACTTGACTTCCTTCTTTTTGACTAAGCTTTTGCAGAGACACAAAGGCATTTTTTAAGATACCTTCAAGCATTTTAATCTTTTCACTTTTTTCCTTTTCTCCCCCTGAAGCAATCTCAGATGGATTAGAGTCATTGCGTGTTTCTTTTGGAAAACTCATATTTTAAAAATTAAATAGATAATTTATTTATTCTTATAAATTATACTACGAAACAATGTTTTTGCCAATCTTTAAATACAAAAAGTTTTCAAGCCCGCAGTTGCCTACGGGCTTGTTTTATGTGTGAACAGAATCAATAATAGAGAAAGAAATCACCAAGCGCGCTTTTCGTGAGAGCGCAAAAGATTTTTTGCTCTTTGGAAAGAGCTGCGATCTTTTGCTTTGTATAAAAATCGCACTTCAGAATTCTCTCGGTACTATCGGGCTTCCTTTCTGAGAATTTTTTGCGGTCTATTTCAGCCGCAAAAATAGGAATTCCAGGATTCTTATAAAAGGCCGTATTAGGGTTGGTTATGCCAATCAACTCTAGTTTACGAACCACAAGTTGGGTTTCTTCTCCCAACTCTCTAATGCCGGTCTCTCCTTCTGTTTCAATTCCTATACCGAAACCCCGAGGGGTTTCGAGGCTTACGAGACCACCTTGTAAGCCAGTACAGGGGTCGGAAATGACAGGGCGCACAATGGAAATCAACCCAACTAAGAGCTGATGTTCGTTCCAATACCACGGAACAACGATGGCACCCCCTTTTTCCCAGATTTCATACTGATCGAAAATAGGTTTGCCATCATCGTCACAGATAACGACTCTTTCTATTGAGCCAAAACGAGGATTGGATAATCCACCGTTCTCATCAAGCTTCCATCCAGGCTGGAATCCCGGAAATTCCTTAGCAACTTCTGACAATTTTCTAACTTTCATGTGTCCTCCATAAAAAGAACTATATTGGAATAATTAATTTTTATTTTATCCCAATTATGTTAAAAGTATGGCAGATTCGCTGGATTTGTCAAGATATACAAAATAACCAACCCGTCGGGTTGGTTATAGGTTGATTATATTAAAAATTCTTTCTGAGGGTGAATAGGGTTATTTCTGGGCAGGAATTGAAACGAATTGGCAACTTTTTTGTGCCAATTCCTCTATTAACATACACATAAGCAACTTTGACTTTGAACAACCCCCGGGCGTATTTGCCATGATATTTAGTAGGAGACCAAAAAGCACGAACACCCGGAATTTTAACCTGTCCGCCATGCGTATGACCAACTAAAATTAAATCAGCATCCCCTGCCCGAAAATCATCTACTATCTCTGGACTATGTGATAATAGTATTCTTATTGAAGAATTATCTACGCCTTGCAATGCTTTTAGTAAATTATGATGATTTGTGTGTGGGTCATTAACACCAAGCAACCAAATATATTGTCCTTCTCTTTCTAATTTTATGTTCTCATTATCAAGAACCTGTATGCCTGATTTTTCTAAAATATCTTTTATAATAATGGGTTCTATTTTTTCATCCTCATAAAGATGATTTCCAAACACAGCATAAACACAACCAGAATTTATTTTTCCTAATTTTTCCCAAAATTTAATATTAGAATCTATTTTTTTCTGCCGAGCCTCATTTATATCGCCGGTTATAAAAATAAAATCAGCCTTTTGCTGGCTGATAATTTCTAAAATTCTTTTTTCTTTTCTCCCAAATTTTTTGGAATGCAAATCGCTAATTTGAATAATTTTCAATCCTTCAAAGTTTTCTGGTAATTTTTCCAAAGATATGGTTTTGCGTTCTAAGCGAATATCAAATGGTTCTTTAAACAATGAATAAACAATAAGAATTATTAAAAATAAAACTCCGATAATTTCCAAGAAAACCATAATTTCGTTAGTCATTATTTTCCAAAACGTCTTTTTCTTTGCGAATAATCAGCTAAAATACCATCCACATCTTTTTCGGTAATACTGGGCCAATGTTTATTAAGGAAGCATAATTCCGAGTAAGCTGATTGCCAAAGCAAAAAACCAGATAATCTCATTTCCGAAGTCCGAACAATTAGGTCTGGGTCGGGCAATTCAGGTTTCCATAAATATTTATTGATTAAATTTTCTTTAATAGCAGATACTTTTACTTTCTCTTTGATAATTCTTTTAACAGCTTGAACTATTTCTGAACGACCTCCATAATTAAAAGCCAAATTGACTATCCCTTTCTTGTTGTCTTTGGTTTTTCTTTGAACATCTTGAGCAATTTTTTTTATTTCCGCAGACAAACGTGGGTCTTTTGTCCATCCCGAAATTAACAACTTAATGTCTCTTTTTATAAAATATTTTAAATCTCGACAAAAAATTTGCTTAACCAGCTTCATTAAATGATTTATTTCTCCTTGACTACGTGCCCAGTTTTCCGTAGAAAAAATATAAAAGCTTAAAACTTTAACTCCCCTAGCAAAAGACCAATCTATAACCTTTTTTACCTTTTCATACCCCTTTTTATGCCCATAATTAGTAGGCAAATTGCGCTGACGTGCCCACCGCCGATTGCCATCCACAATAAAGCCAATGTGCTCGGGAATATTAACTAATTCCTTTTTTGAGATTTTCATAATTAAATTACCTTAATCTTTATACAATAATATTTAATTTCAAGGTTCTAACGAGCGGAGCGAGGAATGGTTCTTATATTTTTTGCTTAACAATAGTAATATTTGGCTCTCGGTTGTAAAAGGGCTGAACTGCCCTATATTTTTTTCTTTTAGAAATTTGCGACCAAGATTTTTTGATTAAATCAGTGTTGGTTATTCCCTCAGAAATGTTAACGCCTTTAACTGGAATAGACAAAACCCAACCCAAAGTATTTGCGACAGAAAGAACAATTCTAATACCTACAAAAGAACCAGGGCCATTGACGATTATAATGCCCTGAAGGTTTTTTATTTTCTTTTTGCTTTGTTTTATGGCTTTATCTAAAATTGCTAAAATATTTTCTTTACTTTTATTTTTGATTATCTCCTCAAACCATTTAATATGACTGGGATTTTCAAATAAAGCCAAAGATATTTTCTTTTCCTGTAGGCTGTTGATAAATAGAAACATTCTTATATTTTATCAGAATTATATTCTTTTTGCCAGCCCCCACACCTATGCATAGGTGTGGGGGCCAGTCTTTATCCCCTCAAAAAAATGTTTACATTTAACTTATTTTATACTATAATAAATCTATATGAAAAAAGAACTTCAAATTGGACACTTTTGTTTTTCTAACCCCAGGGAATCTAATAGTTATTCCCGTGTTTATTTAACTGAACCTACTGAAAAATTTTTGGGGAAATATGGACGTTTAGTAATTTTAGCTAATATTAACTTTGCTTCCAAATCTAATCGCCAAACCTTTTCTTGGGCTGAAGAATGGATAGAAAAATTAACGAATTTAGCCAAAAATAGCCTTTACAAGACGGGTCAACCTTCTGTCAATTTGGAGCAAAACTTAGAAAATCTATTACAACAACTAAATGTTTGGTTATCACAAGAAAAAGTATCACAACCCGAAATTTTTGAAGAAGAATTGGAAAACTACGACATAACTATTGTTTTAATAAAAAATAGAGAAATCCAATTCAGTAAAATTGGTGAATTAAGAACCTATTTAGTAGAAAACAATCACCTAGAAGAATTGGGCGAAGAAAAAAAACAAAGCAGAACTACTAAATTTGCAAATATTGTTAGTGGAAACTTAGAGGCAAACAACATTCTGTTCTTTGCTAACCAAAATTTATTTGATTGCTTTTCCACAGAAAAAATAGTTCAAATATTGAACAATACTCCATTGTGGCAAATTAAATCTGAATTCAAGGGACTTTTCAATGAAGATCTTAATCGTTTAAATATGCTGGGAGTGGCCATAGCCTATCGCTCTGAGTTAATAAAAGCAACAACACCTCCGTTGCCAAAGACAATCGAAAAAAATGATATACTTCCAAAAAAGCCGGTCAAACAACCGATTGTCCTCGCTAAACCTCCTGCTCGTTTGTCAAAAAAAACAAAATTACCACGCAAAAATTGGATTGTTAAAATTTTACTCGTAGCATTTGTTATTTGCGCTTTAGGGTTTGTAGCCAGTTTAGTTGTTTTAAATTATAACCAAAAAATAACATTAGAGAAAAAACAATACGCCCAGACCTTAATTGAATTAGAAAATAAAAAAGAACAATTAGCAATAGCTATGCTTTCTTCCGCTACTGAGGCCCCTAAAGAAGTTGGAAAAATATTTGAAGAAATTGAACTAATGTTAGATAAATTGTCGCGGAAAAACAAGGAACAAGAAGAATCCTTCCAATTCTTATATTCTGAGCATATACAAAAACGTAATGAATTTTACAAAATTACTGAACTGACTGAACCATTAATGTTGATTGACCTTTTGTTAATTGACGAAAACGCACAAACAAAAGGTTGCGCTAAAATGAACAATAATCTTTATATTTTCAATCCGAAAAATAATTATATCTATACGATTGACATAGAAAAGAAAGAAGCTGAAATCATTAACAAAACATCAGCTAATGTGGGTTATTTAGAAAAAATATACCAATGGGACAATGATAATCTTATTGGCTACGACCAAAACCAAAACTTAATTGAGTTTAACGCTATTGACAATGAATTGTCTCCCTTGACCTTGGTAACAGAATATAAGGCAGATGAAATGATAGATTTACAAATATATAACCGCCGACTTTATGTTTTAAGGCCGTCCATTAACCAAATCTATAAATATCAAAAAATAATGGATGGTTTCGGCAAAGAACAGTCATGGATAAAAAATGAAAATGTTGATGTCTCTGAAGGCCTTAGTTTAACTATTGATGGAGCAATCTATGTTCTGCAAAAAAACGGACAGATAACAAAATTATACGAAGGACAAAGAACGAGTTTTGATCTAAGTGAAATTAAACCAGAACTATCTTTGAAGAAGGCAATAAAAATTTTTACTAACGACGAATTAGACAATCTTTATGTTTTAGACGAAGATACGCAAAGAATAATTGTTTTGAACAAAACAGGAGAATTAATCCAACAATTTATGTCCAACGATTTCACTAATCTCAAAGATTTTGCCGTTAGTGATAAAGAGGACAAAATCTGGGCATTAAATGGATCCAAAATTTTTGAAATAAAATTAAAATAAAATACGAATCAACACTAATCTTAAAACGAATACACACAAATCACGAATATGCCATTACTATTGTTCGTGATTCGTGAAAATTCGTCATTAATTCGTGAAAATTCGTATCTTTTTTTATTTCAATGTGACTTTGGCTCCTGCTTCTTCTAAATCTTTCTTCATCTTTTCTGCTTCTTCTTTGGCTACACCTTCTTTTAACATCTTAGGTGCGGAGTCAACCAAATCCTTAGCTTCCTTCAGGCCAATTTGAACAAAGGTTCTAATAGCTTTAATCACGCCAATCTTATTGCTTCCAGCGTCTGTAATCTCAACATTAAACATGCTTTTCTCCTCAGCAGCAACAACGTCTGCTCCGCCAGCTACTGGTGCAGCTACGGCCACTGGCGCTTGACCAGAAACACCAAATTTATCTTCCAAGATTTTTACTAATTCTGCTAAATCAATTACACTCATTTTTTCAATAGCGCCTACTAAATCCTTGAATTTGGCCGGTACTTTGACATCTTTTTTTGTTTCTTTCTTTGGCTCCTCTTTCTTTGGCTCAAACTTTTCTTCTTGCTTGGGTTCTTCTTTTTGCTCTTTTTCTTTCACCTCCTCAACTTTCTCATCTTTTTTTTCTTCAGTCATAAATTTAAAAATTAATAATTTAATGATTAATATTTGATAAAATATATACTAAACCTTTCAAATTACCCTTAAGAACATAGGTTAAATTGCTTATTGGGGCTTTAATGGTTCCTAATAACTTAGCTATTAATTCTTGCCTGGTTGGTAATACAGACAAAGCTTTCGCGTCTTCAGCTTCTAAAAAATCTTCATTTAAAACTCCTCCCCTAACATTTAATGCTTCGTGCGTTTTGGCAAAATCAAAAGCTACTTTAATCGGCATAATTTCATCCTCTAAAGAATAAGCTAAGCCCAAGCCACCTTCAAGTTTAGTTAAATCAACGTGACCTAATCCTATTTTCTCTAAAACTATATTGAGTAAGGTCTTTTTCGCAACAACATACTTACAAGATTTTTCTTTTAATTTTTTCTTTAATTCTTCAATTTCTCGCACTTTTAGACCATAATAATCAATAAAAACCAAGCTTTTAACGCCTTTTAAATCTTCTTCTAATTTATTAATAATTCCCTCTTTTTGTTGATGTGTTTTAGCCATAAATTTATATTTATGTATTAAAAAAGTCTGCCATCGCAGACCTAATATATAACAATATTTGTTCTGTCTTGGCAGGTATTTCATTAAAATGAAATTTTAAGCTATTGAGCACCTACTGTCTACGACAATAATAATTATATCTTATTGCTTTTTCAACGTCAAGATATTTATCCACACAACACTTTAATTAAAAAAGTTCAGTGGCTCGGCCACCAAACTTTTTAATAAAGAGAGATGCTCCTAATTCCTTTTTAAGGAAATCAGGAGCATAAAACAATTATTAAACAGAATCTCCTCCATTGAGAACTATCCTCACAAATTGAAAAACACATTTAACGGCGCGTTTCTTCCCGCGTACAATACTCCAGATTCCATTTCTGCAGACCCAATATTTGCCCATAGGGGCAAATTTTAAGAAATTTCTTTTTTCTCTCTCAATGAAAGACTTGAAATTCCTAAAACTTTTCCCTTTAGCCCGTGAAATACGAGCTGCTATTATTTTAGCATGCCTTAAGGAGCACTGAATGTTTTCCTTTGCGCTCCTTTTTCGGCATTCAGATAAATTGGGGCAAGGAATTACCTTTCTTCCTAAAATAGATTGAACGGACTTATCACTATAATCCGTGTCACACGGCGACGTATTTTCAATAAACCAATATGATCTCATTCTGAGACCCCCTTTCTTTGTTATTATTAATAATAATATAATAAATTTAAGAAAAAGTCAAGAGTAAAAAGTTTGGTGGCTCGGCCACCAAACTTTTGTCTATCAACTTTTTTATTTTATAATAGTACCTTTGAATTTTTTGTTATTCAAACAATTCTCTAAATTTTTAATATTCTTGCCGTTTAAAATAACAACCTCTAATCCTAATTTCTTTGCCAATAAACTCGCAGGCGGACCAAAAGGTGCTGACTTACGAGGAGACCATTCCTTTCCCACAATTTTAATAAAATCAATCCAATTAGCGCTTTTCAAAGGTTTAGCGTTAGGGAATTTATCAGGGTCTTTGTCATAGACAAAATCAATATCGCTTAAGTTAAAAATAGTGCTGGCTTTCAAATTCTGAGCCCAGAGAACAGCATCTTTGTCGCTAGAACATCCTGGCTTCCAGCCAGAGGCAATAATTAATTTATATTTTGAATTTACTTTAGTATGAGGGTCATCTAATACTTTTGGATAAGCATAATCTCCAAAAATACACCTAATAAACTCAGCATTCAATTTTGTGGTAGCAATGCCAAGCCAATCTAAATTAAAATCCTTTATCTTGCTAATTTTCTGAGCAGCCAGATTATATTTACGATTAGTGCCTCCCCCACCCGTGATAATAACTATACGATATCTCTTGCGTAAAAATTTTAAAATTAATTCTCTAAATTTTTTCAAAAAATTTATACTAATAACATCATTAGGAACAATTAAAGAACCCCCTAAAGAAAATATTAAAGTTTTCTTGTTATTTTTCTTCATAGTATTTAAATTACATTTCTTCTAAAACATCAATGCCTAATAAATTTAAACCTGTTTTTAAAACCTGAGCCACAGATTGTAATAAAACCAAACGGGCTTTTC
>Ga0268281_1000476_pt1 | contig 29858 bp, 26 predicted proteins | sample saktaG_10_FD_190134 | JGI IMG/M metagenome (GOLD analysis project Ga0268281, IMG submission 190134) | Saline water microbial communities from Sakinaw Lake, British Columbia, Canada - sak_2011_5_24_50m | ecosystem: Environmental > Aquatic > Non-marine Saline and Alkaline > Saline ...
TTAGAAAAAATAAAACAGCTAAAAGATATGCAAGCCGCTTTGGCGCAAGAAAAAGTGGAAAAAGAAGAAAAAGGGATTAAAGTGATTATTAATGGAAAAATGGAAATAGAGGAAATTATTTTAAACCAGGAATTGGAACAGTCAGAACAGGAAAAAGTGTTAAAAAGACTTATTAATGAAGGATTTAAAGACATTCAGGCAATCGCGACCAGAAAAATGTCCGGTATGAATATTTTTTAAACATTGGAATTTTGTTTTAAATTAGATTTAAATCTTTAAATCTACGAGGTTCGACCTCGTAGATTTTTTTATGTTTTAATTTTCTAAAAAATCAATATTGACAACCATCTTATTTTGATTATAATCTAAGCAGAAAAGCGATAATAAAATCTGTTTCAAATTGTTTTCAAAAATCTTTAAAATATGAAAAAAATTCGGTTAGCCCAAAAATTTTTATTTATTTTATTCTTTTTCATTGCCCTATTCCCGGGCAAGATTTTTGCTTTGGCCGCGCCGGTCAAAGAGCAATTCTGGTGCAATAAATTCAGCTCCCGCCAATGGTCCTATGATTCAGAGCATAGCAATGTGGATTGGGAAGACAATGGCATTATTTTACCGAAAACAACCAGCGGTTCTTATCAGTCCTCCGGAGCAGCTTGGACGCATGCGGTAAGTTTTTCCGAACATATTTATTCCCTTTATCTCAGCGGTTCTTATTATGAACCGACCAACACTCAGGTAAAAGTTTATGTCAGCTTTGACAATGATTTAAAAGAATATCTTTTAAACTGGAACACTGTTTATCAGCCCAAAGAAGCTTTCAAAAAAGTAAGATTAAAAGTTTTTTTAGGCACCAATAATAATAGTATCACGCCAAAAGTCAACGAGGTTTGTTTAAAAATAGAGACGCAAGATCGCTCTGAAAGGGGGCTAGATCAAAGAGATGACAAACGAGCCAGAGATTTACAAAGAGTTGAAGATTTAATTGAAAAGTATTTTAAAGATTTTGGAAAATATCCAGTGGTTGTTGCTTCAATAAAAGACAAAGAGCGCCAGTGGGAAATGCTGAAAAGCGTTTTGATTTCCGCTTCTTATAATTATCGTCGCTCTTATGATTGGGGCTTTGTTGACCAACCAATCGGCATTGATGAAGAATATCAATACGGTTATTTAACCAACAATTCCGGCACCCATTATATCCTTTGGACTAAATTGGAAAATACCAGCTCTCGCAATTTTAGCGATTCCTGGCAAGGGAATTCACCGGATTTAAATTGCCAAGCCCCGATTTATTGTTTGTCCTCTTTTTCCTCGCAAACCCCAGAGACTTTATTGACTTATTTTGAAAATAATCGAAGCCTGTATATTAGAAACGCCCAATTCGTGAGAATAATAAATGATTCTAAAGTTTGGTTTCAGGTTCAGAATCGCCGTCTTTGGCTTAAAACGCCGGAAATATTCGCTAAAGCTGGTGGAAAATGGGAAAAAGTTTCTTTAGTCACTGATTTAAAAGATATTCCTTTGTTAAAATTCATTAAACAAAAAAATAAAGACGATATTTATTTAGTAAATGAGTCCGGTTCAAAAAGATATCTTCCTAATAGTCAGATTCTCAGTTACTACGGCTCCGCTTTGGAAATTACGGTTTTTGACGACAGCCAGATTATGGATCTTTTGCCAAACAATTATTTAATAAAAGCCAAAAACGCGCCCGAAGTTTATTTATTGGATCAAAATATAAAGAGATGGGTCAGCTCGCCTGAAGCTTTTGAAAAAATGGGTCTTTATTGGGACGATGTAGTGGAAGTGGACCCGCGGGAACTAGACTATTATCCCGAAGGAACGCCTTTATTTTAAAATATTTTTAAATTGTGGATAACTTTTTTGACACAATTTAAAAAGATGTTATGGTAAAGGAAAATAATTTAATATTTTTTTATGGCTTTCCTTAGGAGGGAAATTAATAAAAATAGCAACTCTGCTTTAAAACGCAGGAATTTTCAAACCGTTTCGCGGTTTTTTATTTTTTAAAATATGAAATTTTTTAAAGAAATAAAAACATCCTTTTGTTTTCTTGATGAAACAGGCTTAATCTATTCTAAAACAGATCAATTTTTTGCCATAGGGATAATTGAATGCCCTAAACCACAAAATCTTTATAATAAAATTAGGAAAATTAGAGATCAATATCGATATAATGAAGAGGTAAAATGGACAAGGTTAAACAGAAAAATTAGATTTGATGTGGCTCGAAATTTTTTTGAAGTTTTTTTATTAGAAGACGCTAAATTTAATTGTATTATTCTTAATAAAGAAGAATTAGATTTTGAAAAATATTTTCAAAACGATTTATATAAAGTTTATCAAAATTTTACAATTGCTTTATTAAAAATTATTTTAGGGAAAAAACCAAATGAAGTTCTTATTTTATTAATGGACAATTATTTTACTCCCGACGGAACAGATTTAGAAGTCAAAATAAAAAGATTTATAAATGATCATTATAAAAATTTTATAATCGCTGGAGTATGTCAAATTGATTCTAAATCTTCGGATATATTACAATTAACCGATTTGATTTTGGGGGCGATATTATACGATTTAAAAAAACAAAACAATCTAATAGAACCAACAAAATCAAGTAGATTTAAAAGAAGGTTCCTTAATTATCTCTATCAGAAATTAAAAATAAAAAAATCGTTTTTCATAAATAAATCTGGAGTCAAAACCCGAAATTATGTCTTATTTGGAGATAAAATTAGGGCTACAATTTTTGATTGTAAACGCTCAACTACGCAAAAAAAACAAGCCATGACCCACAACGGGTGACGCTTGTTTTCATAGATATTATGAATGATAATATCTATGGATAATAATAGCACAGAATTTTAAGTCTAACAACAGTCAACTTGTGGATAACTTTTTTGACATAATTCAGAAAAATGTTATTGTAAAAGACAAGATAAGCTAACATTTTTTTTTATGGCTTTCCTTAGGAGGGAAATTAATAAAAATAGCAACTCTGCTTTAAAACGCAGGAATTTTCAAACCGTTTCGCGGTTTTTTATTTTTTAAAAATATGAAAAAAGTATTTAAAGTCATTTTATTTTTAGTTTTAATTTTAATTGTTTTTTATGTTGGGAAAATGCTTTACGGGCTTTGGATTTGGAATCATGTTTCTTCCAACGATCAAATAAAAATTACTCAGTCAGCTTATGAAAAATGCTTGGACAAGGGAAAAGAAAATTGCGAATCTTTATTGGGAGTCGGCATAAAGGGAGCTTTGTCGTCCCAGCGAAAAGAAGCAATGGGAATTATTTTAGACCGAACGAAAAGCGCTGAACAAAGGCTAGACGCTTTGGAAACTTTTTATCTTTCTTCAAAACAAGACCAAGAAGAAATGAGCCAAACTGAAATAGACCTTTATTATTTAGTTGCGATGGACCCTGAAAATCCCTTTTATTTAAGCCAAAAAGCGTTTATTTATCTTTTAAAAGAGCCAACGCAAGATGAAAAAATAATTGATTTACAGATAAAAATCGCTCAAGACCCGGAAGCGGACATAGAATTAAGAAAATTTGCCACTATGTCTTTGGCAAAATCTAAAACAAAAAAAGCTGAAGATGTTTTTTTTCAAATTATCAATGAATCAGGAGAATCGCCCCGTTTTTGGGCCGGGCAAGGCTTGCTCGCTTTAAACGCGGTTGTCCAAATTCCCGCTTTAATTGATTTGGCGCTGGATGAAGCCAAGCTCGAAGCGGGACGCAGCATTGCCTTGGAAACATTAAATGAATTGATGCAAATGAACGAAATAAAAGAAATGGATTTAAAAGAAAAATTATCTCCGCTTTTAACCCATTCAAACATTGCCATTAGAATAAAAACAGAAAATATTTTGGAATATTTAACAGGAGAAAAATACGGCAATGATGAATTAACTGATGAAGAAATGGAGGAATATATAACTAATACTTTTTTAGAAAATTATTGAATTTAATTAAATAAAAATTAATTTATTTTTAAATAAGTTATAAATAATATTTATTAATTTATTATAGGAGGTAAATATGAGGAGGGTTAAATTTTTTTTAGTATTTGTTCTTTTATTGCTATTTTTTTTAGTTAAGGATGCTTGGGCAATGCCAGTGGGAACCATTCTTTATAAAACTTCGGAAAACGGCCAAATGTTTGGCTATAATAATTTTGAATTTTCTATGGTTCCTGGCCAGATTTATCCTGGTGGCGTTGGTATTTATATAGGTATAGGTAGAAAAACTGGCTTACCTCAAATAGTGGAAGTGGATTATTCTGGCGTAAGAATAATTCCGGCGCAATATTTTGTTGATTTGGATAAAAATGAAAAATTTTTAGGCGCTAAAATTCCTAAAAAGTTTGATTATTCTAAAGAAGAATTGGTTAATTTATTTTTAGCCAATATTTTTTATCAAACAGAAAATCAAGAAGATTTTGATTTTACTTATCGCGCCCAAAAAGGGCCTTCAAGTGGGGATTGGACGCCGGCCGGGTTTGTGGAAAAAATGTTTGAGAGTGTTGGCCGGCCAATCTTAACATATCACGCAACTCCGGATAGCGCTTATGATAATTCTTATTATTCCATTGACATTACGCCAGACGGCTATGATCGCGAAACAATTATTAATGAATGTCAGGATGTTTTTTCTGAAAATTATGAATTTTCTAAAATTCATAAGCTTGGTCATGGCGATTTTTGGGAGAAATTCGCGGTTAAAGAAGCAAAGGACTTAATTGGTCTTTTTGGTGAAACAGGGACTGCTTTGAATCAAATTATTGAAACAAATATTTTCGGCCGGAAATATCAGAATGACCGGCATTTTTTCTTTCCTTATACTCAATTTATTCAGCCCACCTTAAAAGATGTTTTAGTTAATATTCCAATTGCTTCTTATGGAAAATCAGCCCTTCCTAATAGTCTTTCTCAAAAAGAAATTAAAAAAAGAACTGGTTTGGCTTTTGCCAGTCGTTTGGCTAAAGAATTCGCCCCGCAGATAATAAAGAATTTTGCTTTAAAAAATTTGGGAGTAGGAAAAGTAATGGCGGTTTTTAATCGTTTAAAAGAATCCACTGATTTATTAAAAGACGGGATTGAGCTGGCTACTGGACAGGAAATAATGATTGGGAAAGAAAAAGATTTTAAAAATTTATTTTCTCAATTTGAAAAATTACAAGGAGCAATCGGTGAATTAGAAAAAGTTAAAGAATACGCTGGCGCTAAAATGAAAGAAAATCAAGAAATTTCCGACCGACTCTCGCTTTTAAAAAAGAAACAAAACGAAAAAGATAAAAAAATTGAAAAAATTTCTCAAGAAATTGAACCCATTAGCTCGGAAATGGAAAATGAGAAAGATGTTTTTATAAAAGAAAATGTTCTTGTAATAGAAAAATTAGGTGAAATAAAAGAAGTCAATTCCAACTCAGAACTTCCCAACCAGGTCGCACCTGTAATACAGGTGCGACCTGTAACTGAGCTCGAACCCGAACACGAGCCAGAATCTGAATTAGAACTTAAATTCGAACCAGAATTAGAGTTAGAACTAGAGCCCGAACCCGAGCCCGAACCCGAGCCCGAACCCGAACCCGAGCCCGAACCAGAACCAGAACCCGAACCCTTCAACCAAGTCGAACCCGGTCAAGTTATCATCAATGAATTTTTACCAAATCCCGAAGAGGGAGAAAATGAATGGATTGAATTATTTAATAAAACCGGTCAATCAATCAATTTGTCAGAATGGAAAATAGAGGATAATACCGGCAATTCTAAAATTTTAAATGGTTTAATTTTATCTCCTTATGGTTTTATTTTACTTCAGCAAGGAGAACATTATGGTTTTTTTCTAAATAACGCCGGCGATATTATCACTTTAAAATATCAAGATCAAATTATTGATCAGGTTGCTTATGGAAATTTTGATGACGGAAATATAAATGACAACGCTCCAAAACTAGAGAAAGGACAATCTTTAGCTAGAATAAAAGATGGTTTAGATACTAATCAGGATAAAAATGATTGGACGATTACCATTTTATTAACTCCGGGTTTTATTAATAAAATTATTGCGCCTGTTAACGAAAATACGGATATTGTTTTATCAGAATCTTATTCTAGCGGAGGGGGATCTCCCACAATAAATTACCAATCTTATCAGCCATTAAATATAATAATTAGTGAAATCGCTTGGATGGGAACAAAGGCGGATTATAATGACGAGTGGATTGAATTATATAATAATTTAGAAATGGAAATAGATTTAAACGGTTGGCGTTTGCAGTCAAGCGACGGCTCCCCGGATATATTTTTAGAAGGCAATATTCCAGCTAAAAGTTATTGGCTTTTAGAAAGAACTGATGACAATGTTATTTCCAACTTTCCCAAAAGTCAGCCTTGTTATAGCGGTTCTTTGGGAAACAGCGGAGAAAATTTAAGATTAAAAGATGGGAACGGCAACATTATTGATGAAATAAATTTTTCATCTGGTTGGCCGGCTGGCAATAATGAAACAAAAGCCTCAATGGAAAGAAAAAATTTATTAAGCAATGGAAGTGATCAATCCAATTGGCAAACTTATCAAGGAGAAATTAATTTTGCTTTAGACGCGGAAAATAATAATATTTTAGGTACCCCGGGTCAAGAAAACAGTGTTTATCAAACCATTGAGCCAGAACCAGAACCCGAACTAGAACCAGAACCCGAACTAGAACCAGAACCAGAACTAGAACCAGAACCAGAACCCGAGCCAGAACCCGAGCCAGAACCAGAACCCAAACCCTTCAACCAGGTCGAACCTGGTCAAGTTATCATCAATGAATTTTTACCAAACCCTGAAGAGGGAGAAAATGAATGGATCGAATTATATAATCCAACTGATGAAAAAATCCAGCTAAATGATTGGACAGTTCAAGACAACACAAATAGCAAATATAATTTAACTGGCTTGGAAATCGCCGCTAAATCATGGCTTTTGCTTATTCAAGGAAATAATCATAGTTTTTTTCTTAACAACGCCGGCGACATAATTATTTTAAAATATCAGGACCAAATTATTGACCAAGTTGCTTATGGAAATTTTGATGATGGAAATATAAGCGATAATACCTTAACTGCGGAAAAAGGAAATTCAGTAGCAAGAAAAAATGAACAAGTAAATACAAATAATAATAGCAATGATTTTTTACCAACTTCAACCCCCACCCAAAATCAAGCCAACATTATTACAGAAATAGAAAAACAAATAAGCGATTTAGTTCCTCCTCAAATAACCTTAATTTCCAAGCCTGATAATCTCGCCAATAAAAATAACGCTTTATTTGAATTTGCCGCTGACGAGGCGGTAAATTTTTATTGTTTTTTAAATGATGGGGAATGGCAGGTTTGCGAAACTCCAATGAATTATGAAAATCTTTTTGATGGAGAAAATATTTTTAATTTAAAGGCAATTGATTTAGCGAATAATCAAGCGGAAATAAATTACTCTTGGTTGATTGATTCAATTTCTCCTTTTTCAGAAATTACTATGGCTGGCGATTATTTTAACGCCGAATCATGGCCAATAATTACCGGAATAATCTCTTCGTTTGATAATATAGATTGCATTGAAATTCAAATTCAAAAAGGAAACAACAGTTTTTATTTGGATGATGATTTTATTTGGCAAGAAAATCAACCGGAAATATGGATGAAAAAGGGAATTAAAATAGATTTGGAAAATAAAATTTGGTCGTATAATTTGCCAACTGAATTATTAGATGAGGATAATAATTATTTTATTCGGTCAAGATTAAAAAATAAATTCGGAAAGTTTCAAAAAAAAGTTTCTGAAAAGGGATTTATTTTTGACAACACTCCGCCGGGACAGTTGGCTGATATAGAAGTTCGGGAAAATGAAGATTCTTCGGATTTGGAAATTTTTTGGGAGGAAATTAATGATAATTTTTCAGGAATCAGCCACTACGAAATTTTAGAAAATGATAATCGCCATCAAGCTGATGCCAGCCATTATTTTTTCAAAGGAAAAAATAGAAAAAAATATTATTTTAAAGTAAGGGCTTGCGACCGAGCTGGCAATTGCGGGGGGTTTTCTAAAATAAAAGAACATCAAATAAAATTAAATTCTTTAATTATTAATGAAATTCAAATTTCCGGCGACCGCGAATTTATTGAACTCCATAATCCCACTCAGCAAGCAATTTATTTGAAAGATTATTATTTGGCGTATTATTCTTCAGAAAAGGAATGGACTGATTCTCCTCGGCTTTTAAAAAAGTTTCCGAATAACGCGGTCATTCCAGCCCAGGGTTATTATTTGGTCGCGGTTTATAATTTTCCTGAATCGCGAGTTGATTGGTTGATTAAAACCGGTGGAGATAAGCCTTATTCTTCAGGGCAATTATCCGACCAAGCCGGTTCAATTGCTATTTTTCCTTTTAATCCGCAGGGACAAACCGAAGAAGATTTGAAAAGCGGTTATCTTGATGTCGTGGGTTGGGGTGAAAATATTTTAGTAAAAGAAAATGAAGCCGTTCTTTTATTTGAAAAAAATTATTCATTGGAAAGGAAATTTTTATTCCAGGACACGGATAATAATTTTGAAGATTTTTTCCTCCAAGAAAATCCAAATCCTCAAAGCGCTTTTGGATTCTGGCTTGATGGCTGGAGTAAAAGAAAGCTTTTAGCGGTTGATAATAAAGACAATGCTAATAATCTGGAAAATTATCAAATAAAAATTAATTTGGATTATCAGCCAGAAATGAATTTTGATTTTTCCGATATTCGTTTTACCGCCTCAGACGGAAAAAATATTTTTTCTTATTTTCTAGAAGAATATCAAGATTCAACTTCGGCGGTTTTTTGGATCAAAATTCCAGAAATACCGGCTTATTCGGAAATTATTATTTACCAATATTATGGCAATGAATCAGCCGTGGATGAAGGAAATGGAAAACAAGTTTTTGAATTTTTTGATGATTTTAGCGAGATGAGATTGGCGGATTATGATTATCAAAAAGCGATTTGGCAGCCATCGGATTCTTTTGTAAAAATTGGGAATGGTTTTCTTAGTCCGAAGAATTTTGAAATTAAAGATTTCTATCTTAAAACTAAAATGCTTCTTGAGCGTCAAGGATCACAGCGGTCTTTTCAGGGGTTAGTGGATTATCGTTATCAAGACCAAGACAATTATTGGCGGTTCGGTTTGGATCAAAAATTAAGTTATGATTATGCCGGTCTTAATTTTGTCAGAAAAAGTCAAAAAAGTTTTTATTTAGCCAATTTTTATAAAGATTATATTTGGAATGAATGGGCGGATTACGAAATTAAAGTTTATGAAGCTTACCATCAAGTTGGAATGAAAACCAATAATTGGCAAAAAAATTGGCAAATTTCAGATTCCGAATTAAATCAATCAGGCAAAATTTATTTAACCAACGAAGATGCTAATGTTGGTTATTCAACCCGGATTGATTATTTACTGGTGGCAAAAAATACCCAACCGGAACCAAAAATAATTTTTAATAAAGAAGAGGGTTATCAGGCTTTAAACGGTCAAGCAAGAAATTCCTTTTCTCATTTTTTAGGATGGGGAAAACAAAAAGAAATTATTATTACTAATAACAGCTCAACGACTAGCACTAGTCCTTTAATTGATTTTCCAATTAAAATCGAGTTAAATTATCTCCCTAATATGGAGCCTGATTTTTCAGACATTCGCTTTGCCGATTCAAACCAAACCAATATAAATTATTGGAATGAATCTTACCTCGATTCAACTTCGGCGGTTTTTTGGGTAAAAGTTCCAGAGATTCCAACTCAAGAAGAAAAGACGATTTATCTTTATTATGACAATCCTTCAGCCACTTATCAGGGGAAAGGAGAAGATGTTTTTTCTTGGTTTGATGATTTTAAAAAAGACAAAAGATTGGAATATGATTATTCTAAAGTTGTTTTTGACACTTATCAGGGGATTTTAAGAATGAATGCTAACGGATTTTTAAGCCCCATTGGCATAAACTCCGGAGATTTCTACCTTAAAACTAAAATGCTTTTAGAAAAAGAAGGGGTGAATTCTGCGCCTCAGGTTTTTGTTGATTATCGTTGCCAGGACCAGGATAATCATTGGCGGTTCGGTTTAAATCAAAGGAATAGTTATGATTATCGCGGTTTGAATTTTGAGAAAATGGTTGGCAGTTTGGGATCGTTATTAAGATATTACAAATATGATTTTTGGAACGAGTGGGATGTTTATGAAATTTGGGCTTTTGATAAATACCATCAAACTAACTTCACTGACCAAAGCGGTCAAAAATGGACTTGGGATTTTGAAGATGAAGACAACAAAACTGGAAACATTTTTTTAAAAACCGGGCCGGAAACAAGCGCTGGAAAATCTGTTTTAGTTGATTATTTTTATATTTCCAAATATCAACCTGGGATAGCAGTTTTTCTAAAAGATTAAAATGAATAAATTTTTTAGGAAAATTTTGTTTTTATTTATTTTATTTTTTATTTCTTTCAAACTTTTATTTTTTCCCAGCCCGGCATTTTCTCAAATTAAATTTGCGGAAATTGAATTGATTTCAAGGGACAGCCTGGTTGATTTTAAGGACAATTTGTTAGTTGGCGAAAAAGTTATTATTAAAGGAATTGTGGCGGTAAAGCCGGGAATTTTGGGAGTCAATATTTTTTATGTTAATGGGTTTCAAGTTTATTCTTATTATAAAGATTTCCCTGAGTTGAAACCCGGGGATAAAATTTCAGTTCAAGGGGAAATTTCCATTTCTCAAAAGGAAAAAAGAATTAAAATAAAAAAGGCAAAAGATATAAAAATCTTAGACAGCAATTTTTTTATCGTGCCAGAGCAATATAAAATTGATGAGATTAATGACAGCTTGCTCGGCTTTTTAATTAAAACAAAAGGATTAGTAATTGAAAAAACCAGCGGGAAAATTTTTCTTGACGATAATGAAAATGAGAAAGAGCTTATAATTTATTTTAAAAAACCGGCGGAAATAGATTTGTCCGGCGTTGAAGAGGGGGATTGGCTGGAAGTGGTTGGAATTTTAAGTAGAAACAATGAAGAGTTAAGACTCTTGCCCCGGAGCAATAAAGATTTAATTGTTTTTAAACAGAAACAAGTTGAAGAAAATTATAAAGATTTGTCAATTTTATCCAGTTTGGGGCAAATACCGGAATATAAACCTTCATCTATTTTAGCTAATTTAGGAAAAACAAATGAAAAAGAGAGAATGATTGATTTTAAAAAAATAAGCCCTTATTTTTTTATTATTTCATTTTTTTTTGCAGTGGTCCTATTAGTTAAAATTTTATAATCAGAATAGATTTTAATTTCATCTTAACCCCTACTTGGTGGCTCGGCCACCAAGTTCAGAAAATAGCTCTCAAGTAACAAAAAATCCTCAATTTCAATCTTGACAAAAAGCATTTTTTTCAATAAAATAAAATAACTACTTAATAAATTATTCTTTAAATTAAAAATCAGGAGGAAAAAGTGTTTAAGAAAAACGAAATCCAGGTAATGGTGCTGACTTCAGGATCGGTTGTTTTATGGGAACTTTTATTTAAATTTAAGTTCCTTATGTATCCGCATTCAGTAATGGTCAGCATCGCGATCACGGGAGTTATTCTGTTCTTTTTCAAGTTAGGGCAGAACGAATCATGGAACTTTTGGATAGGAGGAGTTCCATTGTTTATCATTTTCGTCATTGAATTGATAAAGATGACAAAGCCGGGTTTTTTAGGTGGCCTGGCAATGGCGATTTTTTTCGGAATCATTCTCTGGCTCTTGGTTTTATGGGCATTGAGAATGATAAGGGTTTTTCGGGACAAATTTTATCCCATTAAACCGGATGGGAAAAGAATGAGAGATGCCCTTTGGTTCGGCATGTTAATAGTGTTTTCAGCACTATGGGCAATTTCATTTATAATTTCTTTATATAAATTGGGTTCAAGAATCTAACGCAACAGTTATACTAAACATATAACTAGTTAACTTAGATTCTTATGAATAAATATCATCGACTTAATTTATTGGAAAGAGAAGAAATTAGCAGGGGGTTAGCTCAAAACAAGAGTTATCATGAAATAGCGGATTATCTTGGCAGGCATGTTAGCGCGATTAGCAGGGAAATTAAAAGTAAGGGGTTAAACCGTAAAACATACAGGGCTAATTACGCTCATAAAAAAGCCAAAAAAATAAGTAAAAAGCATAATTCACAAAGAAAAATCAGTTCTAATCCATTTCTTCAACAATATGTTTTTGAAAAACTTCGTCTTCATTGGTCGCCTGAACAAATAGCCAACCAGCTAAAAACAGAGTATACTGATGATATGACCAAACAAGTTTCTCACGAAACAATCTATACATATATTTATGTTCTTCCCAAAGGGACGCTCAAAAAACAATTACTGGCTTGTTTGCGCCAAAAACGCAAATACAGGAGAAACAGAAGAAAGATCCAAGGCATTCTTAAACAAGAGAATAGAGGAAAGATTGTGCATATGCTCAGTATTGAAGAAAGACCAAGAGAAGTTGAAGGTAGGATCATTCCAGGACATTGGGAAGGAGATTTGATTGTTGGGAAGTATCATCAATCAGTGTTAGGAACTTTAGTTGAAAGAACAACTAGATTAACAATTTTAGTTCCTCTTAAAAGCGCTGACGCTCAAACTGTTAGAAAATCTTTTGCCGGAGAAATGAAGAAATTACCAAAACAACTTGCTTTAACTCTCACTTATGATCAAGGAAGAGAAATGGCCGAACATAGATTGTTCACTAAAGACACTAAAATCAAAGTATATTTTGCCCACCCTGCTCATCCTTGGGAAAGAGGAACAAACGAAAATACTAATGGCCTAATCAGAGATTTTTTCCCCAAAGGAACTGATTTTAATAAGGTTTCTCAAAAAGAAATCAAACGTGTTCAAAACCTTCTTAATGGTCGCCCAAGAAAGGTTCTTAATTGGAGAAAACCTGAAGAGGTTTTCAGCGAACTTGTTGCGTTAGCAACTTGAGACCACTTAAATAAAGAAATTGAAGTTTTTCTAAACCAAAAATAAAAGACCCTTCGGGGTCTTTTTAATTTCCAAAAGGGCGGTTAGAGGGAATCGAACCCTCGTCAGTGGGACCACAACCCGCTGTTCTACCATTGAACTATAACCGCCATGAAATAATTATTCTAACAAAAAGTTTTAAAATGTAAAGAAATGAAAGTACCCTCGAGAGGAGTCGGACCTCTATCCAGAGCTTAGAAGGCTCTTGTTCTATCCGTTGAACTACGAGGGCATATTTTAAATTTCTCTTAAAGCTTTTATTCGGTCTTCAATTGGTGGATGAGTGCTGAAAAGTTTTGCGGTATATGTTTTTACTTTTCCAAAAGGGCTGGCAATGTATAAATGAGCGCTGGCTGGATTAGCCCTTTTTAATGGTTTTTCATATTTTGATATTTTTTCTAAAGCGCTGGCAAGTCCTTCAGGATAGCGGGTTAAAAGAGCGCCGGAAGCGTCAGCCAAATATTCTCTTTTTCTAGAAACAGCCAATTTAATTAACTGAGCGATTAAAGGGGAAAATATCATTAAAACAATTCCGATGAACATCATGATTGTCCCAGCTGATCCTTGTTGGTCATTACTTCGTCTGTTTCCGCCAAAAAAACTAAACCTTAAAAACCAATTAGAAAGTAGGCTGATTACGCCAACTAAAGCCAAAACTAAAGTCATTAACCGGATGTCATAATTTTTAACATGGGAAAGTTCGTGGGCGATAACTCCTTCTAATTCTTCATTTTCCAAAATATCTATCAAACCGGTAGTAACGGCGAGCGAAGCGTGTTCTGGATTTCTTCCCGTAGCAAAAGCATTGGGCGCCGGGTCTTGAATAACATGAATTTTAGGAACTGGAATTCCGGCGGTAATACAGAGATTTTCTACTATTTTAAAAAGATAAGGATTGTTTTCTTTTTTAATTTCTTTGGCGCCGGCGGTCCAAAGCGCCATTTTATCTCCGGAAAAATAACCACTTAGACCCATAATTAAAGCGAAACAAAAAGCGATGACCAGCCAGGAATAGCCGGTTTGAGTAATTTGGCCGAGAAGCCAGCCAAGAAAAAGAATAAAAATTGTAAAAAAGAATATTAAAAAAAACGATTTTCTTTTATTGGTTTCTATTTGAGAATACATATTGAGAATACATAAATTTTTTTAAGAATTATTTTCTTTTTTTTCCATGGAAACTTTCGTAAACTTCTTTTAGTCTTTGATTGGTAACGTGGGTGTAAATCTGAGTGGTGGTGATATTTTTATGCCCTAGCAATTCTTGGACGGCTCTTAAATCCGCGCCATTAGAAAGCAAGTCAGTGGCAAAACTATGTCTTAAACTATGAGTGGTTATATTTTTAGTAATGCCAGCCACTTTGCAATATTTTTTAATTAGTCTTTGAATTGAGCGGGGAGTGAAATAATTGGTTTTTTTCATTTTTTCCGCGGCTCGGTCATGGCGGATAAACAAAAATGGTTCAATATCTTTTCTTATTTCTAAATACCTTTTTAGCCAATAGCGAGCTTGATTAGAAACAAAAACCAATCGCCAGTGATTTCCTTTTCCCCGAACGCTAAACTCGTCTTTTTCTAAATTAATGTCTTCTCTTTTTAAATTAGTCAATTCTGAAACCCGCAGGCCCGTGGAAAAAAGAAGTTCTAAGATGGCTTTGTCTCGAAGTTTAATTATATCTGGCTGTTCTATTTTAAAAGGGCTTTCTAAAAGTCTTTCTAATTCTTTTCCTTCAACAAAAGAAATTTGTCTTTCTTGGGTTTTTGCCAAATCGATTTTTTCCGGCGCTAGAATTTCAATGTCTCTTTTAATTAAGTATTTAAAAAAAACTCGTAAAGCAATCAGATGATAATTCTGGGTGGACGAACATAAATTTCCTCCTCGCGGATTTGTCAATCGGGAAAGCCAAAGACGGTATTTTCTAATAGTTTCCGCGGTTATTTCTTGCGATTCTTGAACCTGACTTTGCTTTAAAAATCTGGCCAAATAAAAACCGTAATTTCTAATTGTTAATTTACTGGAGCCTTTTTCAACTTCTAAATATTCAAGAAATTCATTGGCTAATTGTTTTAAATTTTCGGACATAAAAACGTCGCGATATTTTAAGAATTTTTACGACCCATTTATTTTATCATTTTTTTTCCATTTGTCAATCAAAAAAGGATATAACAAATAACCCAAAAAGACGCCAGCCGTGTCAAAACAAATATCAGCTAAGCCCATCACCCGGCCTGGAACAAAACTTTGATGGAACTCGTCAGATAAAGCGTAACAAATTGAAATTATTAGAGAATATTTTAAAGGCTTTTGCCAGGCTCGCGCTAAAAGAATGAATAAAATAGCGTATTCAAGCATATGGGCGATTTTTCTTAAAATCATGTCCCAGGTTTTATCCAAGCCGCTGCTTAAATTGGGCAAAGAAGAAAGATAAAAAATAAAAATCGCCCAGATAAAAACCGGTCCCCATAATTTAATGAATTTTTTTAGCATAAACGCATTATAACAAAAAAAAATTATTTATCAACTTTTAAAAGTTTGGTGGCTCAGCCACCAAACTTTTCCCTTCCCTCAGCTCGCTCTTTTTGAGCTTGGAAGCCGAGCTTCCAAGCTCAAAAAAGATTTGTTTATTTTTTTAGGTTTTGCGTAGACGGGAACCTGAATGGAAATCCAGAAAGAAACTTAAATGGAAATCCGAATAAAAATTTAAACAGAAGTTTTTATTAGGGAAAAAGTGTTAGTTGTTTAGGATTAAAATTTGCCTTTTATTTGGTTTTATGTTAAAATGTTAACGATTTAAAAGACTGAAATTCGCTTTAAAAATTTTGAAAAAATAAAAATTGGTATTTTAAATAAAAAATGTTATAATGGTAAGAAATCTGCTTCGTTGCAGAAAATTGTTTTAATTTAAAAATTTTATGGTTAAAAAAATTGAATCTAAAAAACAAGAAAAAAAGAAAATTATTGACGAATTTAAAATCAATGAAAAAGATACCGGCTCAATAGAAGCTCAAATTGGCTTATTAAACAAAGAAATTAATGATTTAATTGAGCATTTAAAAACGCATATTCATGATTTTTCTTCCCGAAGAGGCTTGTTGAAAAAAGTTAGCCAGCGACGGAAATTTTTAAAATATTTAAAAGTGGAAAAGCCCAAAAGTTATGAAAAAATGATTAAGATTATTAAGAAAAAGATTAAAAAATAAAAATTTATGATTATATATAAAAATCAGCGAGTGGGGGTTTTTATCGATGTTCAGAATATGTATCATTCGGCTAAAAATCTTTACCACTCCAATGTTAATTTTTCTAAGATTTTGGAAAAGGCGATTGCTGGCCGTCAGATTATTCGGTCAATTGCTTATGTCACCAAATCAGATACCAAAGAAGAAAAAATTTTCTTTGACGTTATTTCCAAACAAGGATTTGAATTAAAAATAAAAGACTTACAAATTTATCCCGGCGGAATGAAAAAATCTGATTGGGATGTCGGATTAGCGGTTGATACCATTAAAATGGCCAATAAATTAGACGTGGTTGTTTTAGTAAGTGGCGATGGGGATTATGTCCCTTTAGTTTCTTATCTACAAAATAATAAAGGCTGCTTAGTTGAGGTAATTGCTTTTGGAGAAACGACTTCGTCAAAATTAATTGAGGCGGCAGATGGATTTACTGATTTAAGTAAAGACAAGAAAAAATTTTTAATTAAGAGATTGAGTCAGGCTTTAACAAACAATAACGGTAAGAAACATTCTTAGTTAAAAGCCTTAGTAATTATTTAATGTTATGGAATTTAGAACAGAAGTTAGTGGAAAAAATTTAATAGTTAGAACTGGTGAAGTAGCCCAGCAGGCAAATGGAAGCTGTATTATCCAATACGGCGAAACCACTGTTTTAGCTACTGCGGTTATGGGACAAGAAGAAGGAGAAATGGATTATTTCCCCCTTTCCGTTGATTATGAAGAGCGTTTTTACGCCGCGGGAAAGATAAAAGGTTCCCGTTTTATTAAAAGGGAGACCAGACCGCCTGAAGACGCAGTTTTAACCGGCCGATTAATCGACCGTTCTATTCGGCCTCTTTTTAATCAAGATAGCCGAAAAGCAGTTCAGTTAATTTTAACCGTACTTTCTATTGATGGAGAAAACGATCCGGATATGGTTGCTTTATGGGGCGCGATTGCCGCTTTATGCCTTTCTGATATTGAATGGGAGGGGCCGATTGCCGGCGTTAGGGTAAGTTTGGTTCCTAAGGAAAATGAGGAGGGAGTAATTTCTTTGGAAAAGGAAGGAGAGTGGGTTTTAAATCCAACTTATCAAGCTCAGCAAAAAGGCATTTTAAATTTAGTGGTTTGCGGTACAAATAACCGAATTACTATGTTAGAAGGCGATGCTAAAGAAATAGGAAATGAAAAAATAATTGAGGGCACCCAGTATACCTTAGAATATTTGGATAAATTAACCGCCTTTTTTAAAGAGATTCAGGATAAAGCTGGGAAGAAAAAAGTTTCCCTTCTTAAAGAGCTAACTGAAGAAGAAAAAAAAGAAAAAGAAGAATTAAAAAAAATGACAGAAGAAATTGTGGAACAGGAAGCGCCAAAATATTTATTTGACCATCCTTTAAAATCCAAAGCGGAAAGAATTGGAGCCGCGGAAAATATAAGGCAGAGAGTAGATGAAATTTTGACGGAAAAACAGATTGGAAAAGAAAAAAGAAAAAAAGCAGTTGATTATTCTAATAAATTAATTTATCACCAAGTAAGTAAAAGAATTTTAGATAAAGCGGAACGGCTTGACGGTCGGAAACTTGATGAAATCAGGCCTTTAAATTGTCAGGCCGGCGTTTTACCAAGAGTTCACGGTTCAGGTCTTTTTAGCCGAGGAGAAACCCAAATTCTTTCAGTGGTAACTTTAGCAGAACCAGGCGCGGAAAAATATTTAGACACCATGGAAGAAAGCGGAAGAAAAAGTTTTATGCATCATTATAATTTTCCTCCTTTTTGTTCAGGAGAAGTCGGTTTTGTTGGAAGAACTAATCGGCGGGAAATCGGTCATGGCGCTTTGGTGGAAAAAGGATTTTTGCCGATTCTGCCCAAAAAGGAAGATTTTCCGTACACCATTAGAATCGTCTCAGAGTCTTTATCCTCCAATGGTTCAACTTCTATGGCTTCGGCTTGCGCTTCAGGTTTAGCCGCTATGGATGCCGGAATTCCCATTAGCCGACCGATTGCGGGCATTGCTATCGGACTGGCTTCAGAAGAAGGAGAAAAAGATTTTAGCCGTTATCAAATAATTACTGACATTCAAGACGTGGAAGATGGTCCGGGTGGTATGGATTTTAAAGTGATTGGCACTGACCAAGGTATTACCGCGATTCAAATGGATACAAAAACAAAAGGCATTAATATGGATATTGTCTCTCAAGCTTTAGCCGCTTCTTTAGAGGCGCGGAAAAAAGTTTTAAATGAAATTACTAAAGTTATTGCCGGTCCGCGAACTGAAATATCGCCTTACGCGCCAAAAATTAAATTAATTAAAATTAATCCGGATAAAATTAGGGATGTTATTGGTCCGGGCGGAAAAATTATCAATGAAATTATTGATAAGACCGGCGCGACTATTGATATTGAGCAAGATGGAACCGTAGCCATTACCGCCCTTACCGAAGAATCATTAAATAAAGCCGTGGAATGGGTTAGAAACATTACCCGGGAGCTTAAAGTGGGAGAAGTTTTCCAAGGAAAAATAAATAGAATTATGGATTTTGGCGCTTTTGCGGAAATTGTTCCTGGCCAAGATGGATTAATTCATGTTTCAGAAATGGATTATCGTCACGTCAATCATCCGGATGATGTGGTTAAAATAGGGGATATTGTCCCGGTAAAATTGATTGAGATAGACCATCAAGGCAGAATTAATCTTTCCATGAAAGCTTTAAAAGAAAAACCCGCTTTTAATGATAATTCTTTTAATGACAAGCCTTATCATGAAAAAAGACCGGAACGAAATAATCGAAACTACGGAGACAAAAGATAATTTTATTATCAACAAAATTAATTCATTTATTATGAAACTGGGCAAAAAAAGTTTTTATCCCGGAAAAGAAAGAAATGTTTTAATCACTGGCGGAGCAGGTTTTATAGGTTCGCATTTATGCGACCGCTTGATAAAAAATAACAATGTTATCTGTTTTGATAATCTTATCAACGGAGCGACTGGGGTAAATAATATCAGGCATTTATTGCAAAATCCGAATTTTAGATTTATCAAGCACGATATTAACCAACCGATAGATTTAAATAGTTTTCCGGAATTAAAAGAATTTCGTTTAGATATTCATGGCATTCAAGAAATTTATCATTTAGCCTGCCCAACTTCAGTAAGGAATTTTAATCAATTCAAGCTTCAAACCCTTTATACCAACTCTATCGGGATAATTAATGTTTTAGAACTGGCGCGGTTTTACAAAGCAAAATTTCTTTTTACTTCCTCATCAGTGGTTTATGGTCCGAATCGGCAAGGAGTAGTTTTTAAGGAAAGTGATTTCGGCGCGGTTGATTTTACCAGTCCGCGCGCTTGTTATGATGAAGGCAAAAGATTTGCTGAAACTGCCATTTCCACATATCAAAAAAAATACGGGTTAGAATTAAAAATTAGCAGAATTTTCAGGACTTATGGCCCAAGAGAAGCTTTATTTGACGGCCAAATGGTGCCTGATTTTGTTTTACAAGCACTGACCAACCGACCATTGATTATTTATGGCGGAGAAAATTTTTCTACTTCTCTTTGTTTTGTAAGTGATGTAGTTGAGGGCTTGATTAAACTAATGGATTCGAAAGAATTCGGTCCGATTAATTTTGGTTATCCTCAACAAAGCAAATTAATAGACTTGGCCGAGAAAATAATTCAGCGAGTCGGTTCAAAATCTAAAATTGAAACCAGGGCTAGCTTGCCTTTTATTTCTCCTTTGGGAATTCCTGACATAACTTTAGCTCGGGAAAAGTTGGGGTGGTTTCCAATTACTCGCCTTGAAGACGGATTAGAGAAGATGATTGAATATGTTAAAGCTAATAGGATGATTCTCCAGCCGTTGATGAAAAAATACGAACAGGAATAGGTTTTTAAAGTTTCAATTATAAAATAATGGAAAATAGAAATATAAAAAAATCAGAACAACAAAAAGTTGTGGTGGTTATTCCGGCTTATAACGAAGAGAAGAATATCATTAGAATTATTCAGAAGGTAAAAGCCTTAGTTGATGAAATAGTGGTCGTAGATGATGGTTCAATTGACCAGACTTATTTTTTAGCTCAATCACAGGGAATTAAAGTTTTAAAACATATTTTAAATCGGGGACAAGGCGCTGCTTTGGAAACGGGCAATCAATACGCTTTGAAAATTGGCGCGGAGATTATTGTTCATTTTGACGCTGACGGGCAATTTTTAGCCGAAGAAATAAAAGATTTAGTTGAACCGATTAAAAATGGAGAAGTTGACGTGGTTTTTGGCTCAAGGTTTTTAGGAAAGAAATCAAGTATTCCTTGGTTTAAGGAAAAAATAATTCTGCCAATCGGAAAATTAGTTAATAAATTTTTTGTTGGTAAAAGTTTAACTGATTCGCAGAATGGATTTCGGGCTTTATCAAAAAAGGCAGTAGAGATAATTAAAATTGAAAATGACCATATGGCTCATAATACAGAAATTCAGGCGAAGGTTTTTAAAAATAAATTTAAAGTAAAAGAAGTGCCAGTTACAATCATTTTTAATAAATTTGGGCAAGGAATTTTATCTGGCAAAGGAAGAGGCGCTGGGGGGCTTAACATTATTAAAGATTTATTTTTAGCTAAATTAATGGACTGACATTAATATGTTTCAAAAAATTATTGCTCTCATTATTATCGTTTTATTTTTAGTTCGGCTTTTTTGGCAAAAAAATAAAAAACAAATTAAAGCCAACGAATTTATTTTTTGGCTTATTTTTTGGCTTATTGTTGCGGTTTTAATTATTAACTTAAAATTGATTGACGCTCTGGTGGCAAATCTCGGATTTTCCGGTTCAGGAATAGATGTATTGCTTTATCTGGCAATCGCGATTTTATTTTATTTTATTTTCCGCCTGAGGCTAAAAATGGAAAAAATAGAAAAAGATATTACTGAAATAGTGCGGCAAGTCGCTTTAAAAGAAAAAGATAAATAATAGAAAAATATATGAACGATAACTTTTTAAATGAACAAGAAAAACAGGAAACGGGCAGAGGTTTTGAGAAAAAAATTTCTCCTTTTTTTTCTTTAATTTTTGACTTGGCAAAATTATTGGTTCTGGCTTTCATTATTGTTTTACCGATTCATTATTTTATTTTTCAACCTTTTTATATTGTTGGACCGTCTATGGAGCCAAATTTTTATGATAGCGATTATTTAATTATTGAAAAAGTTGCTTATCATTTTCGAAATCCGGAACGGGGAGAAATAATTATTTTTAAATCGCCGAATAATCCCAAAAGCCATTTAATTAAAAGATTGATTGGCCTGCCTGGGGAAAAAATAATTGTTGCCAAAGGAAATATAAAGATTTATAACAAAGATTTTCCTCAAGGATTTGAATTAAGTGAAAACCTTTATTTAACTCCCGGAACCAATACCCCGGGCGATTTGGAAGTAGAATTAAAAGATAATGAATACTATTTATTGGGAGATAATCGCAATATGAGTTTGGACTCCAGAATTTTTGGGCCGATTAGAAAGGAAGATTTCACTGGGCGGGGTTGGTTCAGAGGTTGGCCGTTTAAAGAGTTGGGTTTTATTAAAACACCAACTTTTGTTTATTAAAAAATAATAATTTTCGTAGAATAATTAAAATATTTATGCCAAAATTAAAAAGAAGAATAAAATTAATTAGCAAAAAGAATCCAAAAAAAATTGACAAGAAGAAGAAGCTTTTAAAGAAACCGGTGAAAAAAAATGTTAAAAAACAAGTCAGTTTAAAAAAGAGGACTAAAGCTTTGAAAAAAATCAAAAAAAGCCCGATTGAAAAAAGAATAAAAATAAGCAGATTTAGTTTTAAAAGAAGAGATAAAAATGAAAATCCGGAAGAATTTCATTTAAAAAAGGGAAAATATATCCCGAAAATTTTACGGGGGATGAAAGATGTTTTTAATGAAGAAATAAAAATTTGGAATTATGTTTTGAAAAAAACTTCTGATTTGGCAAAAAGCTACGGTTTTGAAAAAATTATTTCTCCTGTTTTGGAAGAACGCCTTCTTTTTGAAAAATCAACCGGTTTGACTTCTGACGTGGTTGAAAAACAAATGTATCAGTTTGTTGACCAAGGAGGAAATAAGGTTGTCTTACGGCCGGAATTAACCCCTTCAGTAGCGAGGGCTTATATTGAGCAAGGGATGTTTAATATGTCTCAGCCGGTAAAATTATATTATTTTGGGCCTTTATTTCGTTATGAACGGCCCCAAACTGGGAGAATGAGGCAATTTCATCAATTTGGATTGGAAATTTTGGGTTCAGAAAAACCGGTCGTTGACGCGCAATTAATCCTTTTTTCTCAAACTCTTTTTAATAATTTAAATTTAAAAGTAAGTATTCAGATTAACAGCCTTGGTTGCGCGGTTTGTCGGAAACCATATCGGACGAAATTAGTGGCTTATTTAAAATCAAAGCAAAAGCATTTATGTTTAGATTGCCAGCGTCGCCTTAAAATAAATCCTTTAAGAATTTTAGATTGTAAGAATTCAGAATGTCATAAAATAATTTCTCAAGCTCCTCAGCTAGTTGATGACCTCTGTCCCGATTGTCGTCAACATTTTGTTAAAGTTTTAGAATATTTGGATGAAGCAAATGTTACTTATGAATTAAATCCTTATTTAATCCGCGGTTTGGATTATTATACCAAAACGGTTTTTGAGTTTTTGCCGATTATTGAAGAAAAAAGTAAAAATAAAGAAATAAATTTAGAAGAAAAAAAAGAGATAAAACTCGAAGATAATAAAAAAAACGAAGAGTTGGAACAAGAAAACAAACTAAGGTCTCAATCTGCTTTGGGTGGCGGTGGCCGTTACGATAGTTTAGTGGAAACTTTAGGTGGTCGACCAACTCCGGCTGCCGGGTTAGCTTATGGTTTTGAAAGAATCGTGGAAGAAATTAAAAATCAAAAATCTAATATTCCTAAGGAACGCGGACCCCAGATTTTTTTGGCGCAAATTGGAGATATGTCCACTCGCCGAGCTTTAAAAATATTTGAAGAATTAAGAGAACATGGTTTTAAAGTGGTGGAAAATTTAAGCAAGGACAGCTTAAAAGTTCAAATGGAAATCGCTAATAAATTGGGAGTTAAATTAACCCTAATTTTAGGTCATCAGGAAGTGCTTGATAAAACCATCATTATCCGTAATATGAATACGGGAAATCAGGAAATAGTTGACCAAGAGAAATTAATTAAAGAGTTAAAAAGAAGATTATAAAAATTTAATTTATTTATATGCTTAAATCAACGGCGAGAAAACCCATGGGAAAAGGGGGAAAACAATATCATATTAATTGCCAGCCAGGAGATTTGGCTTCTTATCTTTTAATGCCAGGCGACCCGGATCGAGTGGAAAAAATAACCAAAGATTGGAAAAATAAAAAACAACTGGGAATTAAAAGAGAATATCGTTCAGTAACTGGAACTTTTGAAAATGTAAAAATGTCTTGTTTATCAACAGGGCTTGGCGCTCCTTCTTTAGCAATCGCTTTAGAAGAAGCGGCGCGATTAAAAGTTAATACTTTTATTAGGGTTGGCAGCACCGGAACCATTAAAAAAGAGATTAATTTGGGAGATTTGATTATTAATGTTGCTGGAGTAAGATTAGAGGGAACTTCTCAACAATATGTTCGTTCCGAGTATCCGGCTTTTGCCAATTATGAAGTAGTTTTGGCGCTTATTGAGGCCTGCGAGAAAATGAAATATAAATATCATTTGGGTATTACCGCTTCCACCGACGCTTTTTATGTCGGGGAAGGGAGAAAGGGCTTTCAAGGATATTTTCAATCGCATTCTCATAATTTATTGCCTGACTTGCAAAGAGCTGGAGTAATAAATATGGAAATGGAAAGCTCAGTTTTGTTTACTCTGGGAAATTTATATGGTTTAAGAACTGGCGCTATCTGCGCGGTTTTTGATAACCTAATTACCAATAAATGGGCGGTAAAAGGAGAGGAACAAGCCGGTCGGGCTGCTTCTGAAGCAATTGCTATTCTTAATCAATGGGATAAAGCCAAGAAAAAAAATAAAAAAAAGTATTTTTATCCCTCTTTAATAAAATAAATATTATTAATTAATAATCAATAATAAATTTAATTTTTAATTTATGAAAAATCGTAATTGTAAAAATGTTTTTAAAACCGGTTTATTAGCTACTATTTTCGGCTCTGTTTTAGGCGTTCTTTTTGCTAAAAAATCAGGCAAAGAAACTCGAGAAGACATTAAAGAAAAATTTGAAGAAACAAAAGACAAAGCAGTTGATTTAGTTGAAAAAGTAGTTGATGAAGCTAAAGAAATTAAAGAGAATTTAAAAGAGGATTTGGAAGAAATAAAAGAATCTCTTTCCCAAGAAGACAAAGAAGATAAATAGACTTTATAAGGTCCAATCAATTAATATAGATTTAACAAATATAAGTTTTAAACATATGTTCAAAATCAATTTGGATAAAGAAAAGTGTATTGGTTGTGGAACTTGTGTGGCGATTTGTCCCGGCAATTATGAGATGGGAAAAGATGGTAAAGCATTTGTTATTAAAGAAGAAATTATGGAACTGGGAAGCAATCGCATGGCGGAAGAAAATTGTCCTGTCGTCGCTATTTCCATCAAACCAATGGCCGGAAATAAGGAGGATTCAATAGCTAAAGAAAAAAATCAAGAAGATTAGATGATTTAATTTTTTGTTTGTTTTATATTTTTATATGTACCAAATTAGAATTCATGGTCGAGCCGGGCAAGGCGCAAAAACTATCGCCCAAATTTTAGCTGAAGCGGCGATTAAAGAAAATAAATTTGTTCAGGCTTTTCCTTTTTATGGACCAGCGAGAACCGGCGCGCCAATGAACGCTTTCGTGAGAATTGATTCCCGCCCCATTACCATTCATTCGGAAATAAAAGACCCGGATGCGGTTTTAGTTATCGATTCTTTGTTAATAAAAAAAGAAAATGTTGTTTTGGGTTTAAAAAAAAATGGGATTTTAATTGTTAATTCAAATAAATCCAGCCAAGAAATAAAAATTAGTTTGAAAAAGGAAAAAATATTATCTCAAATAAAAGTTTTATCTTTACCCGCTTCTCAAATCGCCAAACAAGAAGCCGGGAAAGATATTGCTAATGTTGTTTTAATAGGAGCTTTAATTCGCGCAACTGGTTTAATTAAAATGGAAAATTTAATTAAAACTATTGAAGAAAAATTTAAAAATAAGGTAGAACCGGCTTTAATCCAAGCTAATATTAAAGCGGTTAAAAAAGGTTATCAATATGAAGAAAAAAATAATTAAAAAACAAGAAATTTTAATCGGTGGAACAATTGACCGCCCAGGTTCTTCCCGAGATTATAAAACTGGTTTTTGGAAAGAACAAAAACCGGTTTGGGATAATAAAAAATGTATTCAATGCGGACTTTGTGTTAATTATTGCCCGGAAAATTGTATTCCATTTAAAGATGAAGAAAGAAAAGAAACGGATTTTGATTATTGCAAGGGTTGCGGCATTTGCGCTGAATTATGCCCGGTTAAGGCGATTAAAATGAATAAGGAAGACAAAAATGAGTAAACAAAAATCAGTAAAATATAAAGCTTTGACTGGCGGTGAAGCGGCAGCTGAGGCAATGAGACAAATAAATCCTGATGTTTTTTCCGCTTATCCTATTACCCCGCAAACGCCAATTATTCAAAGTTTTGCGCAAAAAGTGGCGGATGGAGAAGTCTCTACTAAATTTATTTTGGTGGAATCCGAGCATTCAGCAATGAGTGTCGTAGTGGGCGCCGCTGCTTCGGGAGTCCGAGCAATGACCGCGACTTCTAGCCAAGGGCTGGCTTTAATGGTGGAAATATTGCCGATTGCCTCTGGGCTTCGTTTACCCATTGTTATGAACTTGGCAACGAGAGCTCTTTCAGCGCCGATTAATATTCATAATGACCATCAAGACGCGATGTTGGCCAGAGACCTTGGTTGGATTCAGATTTTTTGCGAAAATAATCAGGAAGTTTATGATAATAATTTCTTAGCCCTTTGTTTGGCAGAAGAAATGTCTTTACCGGTTATGATTTGTCAGGATGGTTTTATTACTTCCCATAACACGGAAAAGGTGGAAATGATTTCAAACAGTCAAGTAAAAAGATTTATTAAAAAATATCAGCCGAAATTTTCTCTTTTAAATTTAAAAAAACCAATTACTATTGGCTCGCTCGCTTTGCCGGATTATTATTTTGAAATTAAAAAACAAGTAAGCGAGGCAATGGCAAAATCCGGTGAAAAATATTTATCTTTTGGCCAAGAGTTAAATAAAATCACTAAAAGAAATTATAAATATTTTGAAGCTTATCAAACTAAAAATGCGAAAGCGGTTATTGTGGCGCTTGGTTCAACCGCGGGAACTATTAAGTTTGTGGTTGATAAAATGAGAAAAGATAAGAAAAATGTCGGACTTTTGAAAATAAATTTATTTCGTCCTTTTCCTTATCAAGAGATAAAAGAGATTCTGAAAAAAATTCCCGTGGTCGGAGTTTTCGACCGGACTTTAGGGATTGGCTCTTATGCGCCTTTAGCTGGAGAAATAAAACATTGTCTTAATGCTAAACAAATTTTTCAAGATTTTATCTACGGTTTGGGCGGTCGAGAAATAGACCCAAAAGATATTGAAAAAACTTTTGAAAATTTATTAAAAATCAAAAAATCCGGGCTAGAAACAAAATATCTTGGTTTGCGTAAATAATTTTTATGCTGGTGGAAGCGAATAAAATAGAAAAAAAGTGCTCGATTAGCAATAAATTTATTATTTCTGTTTTGGAACAAGCCGGGCTATTTTTCAAAAAAGAAAAAGAATTTCCAGAAGAATTGTCAGTGGCGATTGTCAATGATAAAATAATTCAAAAGCTTAATTCTATTTATCGCCAAAAAAATAAACCAACCGATGTTTTATCTTTCAAAGACCCGGCGCAAATTGTTGTTTCTTGGCCCCGGATAAAAAAACAAGCGCAAGAGCAAAAACACAGCCAAAAAAAAGAAATGAGTTTTCTTTTAATTCATGGTTTTCTCCATATTCTCGGTTATGTCCATAAGACAAAAATCCAAGAAGATTTAATGGAAAATAAAACGCAAGAAATTTTGACTTTTCTTAAAAAGAAAAATTTGTTAAAATAATTATATTAGATTATAAATTTAAGAAATTAATTAATATGTCTCGTAAAGGAGAAATTATCACTGGAATCGACCTTGGCTCTTCCACGATTAGAATCGCGGTGGGTCAAATTAGTTCAGAAGGCGAGCTTCATATTGTCGGTTTAGGAGAAGGGCCTTCAGAAGGAATTGGCAAGGGAGTAGTTATCAGTATTGAAGATACGGTTTCCAGTATTTCTGCTTGTGCTGAACAAGTGGAAAGAATGACTGGCCAGCCCATTGAAAATGCTTATGTTGGCGTTTCTGGAACGCATATTATTTCTCAAGAAAGTCGGGGAGTGGTGGCAGTGGCTGGAGCAAGTGGAGAAATAAAACAGGATGATGTTAATCGGGTTTTAGAAGCGGCGCAAAAGGTTGCTACTCCGCCTAATTATGAAATTATTCATATTTTGCCGAGAAATTTTTCTGTGGATAAACAAGTGGGAATTATTGACCCGATTGGAATGACCGGCGTTCGTTTGGAAGTTGAGGCGCAAATTATTTTAGGGCTTTCAAATCAAGTTAAAAATTTGGATAAATGTTTTCGACGAGTTGGCATTGGCATAAACGAAACGGTTTTTACGGTTTTAGCCACGGCGGAAGCGGTTTTAAATAAAAAACAAAAAGAATTGGGAACGGTAGTTGTTAATATTGGTAGCACCACTACCAGTTTGGCGGTTTTTGAAGAGGGTGATGTTTTAAGCGCCAAAGTTTTACCGATTGGCGCTCGCCACATTACTAATGATATTGCCATTGGCCTAAGAGTGCCGGTTGATTTAGCCGAATCAATTAAAATTAAATATGGGACTTCATTGCCGGAAAAAGCCGGTCGCAATAAAATTATTAATTTTAAAGATTTAAATGAAAGAGAAGAGGGAACCGTTTCTCAAAAAAAATTAGCGGATATTATTGAAGCTCGTTGTGAAGAAATTTTCAAAATGGTTGATAAGGAATTGGCGGCCGTAGACCGTAGTAAGAAATTGCCAGCGGGAGCAATTTTAACCGGCGCAGGAGCAAGGTTGGATGGATTGGCGGAAACGGCAAAAAAAGTTTTAAAAATTCCAGCCTCTTTAGGATTTCCTCAAGGATTTTTAAGTGGAATCAATAAGGCTTTTGACCCAAGTTTTTCCACGGCTGTTGGTTTGGTTCTTTGGGGCACTCATGAAAAATCCCAAAACGGGGGAATGAAAAAAACTTCTCGCGGCGCGGTTCAAGGCGTGAAAAAATGGTTTAAAAATTTTCTTCCTTATTAATATAATTATAAATAAGATAAAAAAACGCGTCTTTTTAATTTATTTCTTAAGACGCGTTATATTTATATGCCGAAAAAAATAATATTAAAAAAAGATGTTGTTTTTAAAGAGAAAGGGACCCAAAAATCCAAAATTAAAATAGTTGGCGTGGGTGGCGCTGGTGGTTCTGCTATTAAACGGATGCTAAAAGAAAAAATTTCCGGAGTGGAATATATTGCTATTAATACTGATTTATCGGTTTTAAAAACTTTGGGAAAAAATGTTAAAAAGATTCAGATTGGAAAGTCCTTAACTAAAGGACGGGGTACTGGCACTGACCCTGATTTAGGACAAGCCGCGGTGGAAGAAAATACAGCGGAAATTAAAAAGGCTTTAAAAGGCGCGGAAATAGTTTTTTTAACTGCTGGTTTCGGCGGTGGCACTGGAACCGGAGCTGGTTTGGCAGTGGCGGACATTTTGGAACAAATGAAAATTTTAACCATTGCCGTAGTAACTAAGCCATTTACTTTTGAGGGACCGTATAAAAAAAATATTGCTGACCAAGGCATTAAAAAATTAATTAACCGGGTTGATTCTTTAATTGTCATTTCCAACGACCGTCTTTTACAAGCCATTGACCGTTCAACTCCGATTTTGGAAGCGTTCAATATTGCTGACGAAGTTTTAAAACAAGGCGTAAAAGGAATTATTGACATTTTAAATGTTCCAGGCCTGATTAATATTGATTTTGCCAATGTTAAACCGATTCTTCAGCAAGCGGGTAAGACATTTTTGGGAATGGGTTCAGCTAAAGGGGAAAATCGCGCTTTAGAAGCGGTAAAGAACGCTTTAAAAAATCCTTTGATAAATCTTTCAGTGAAGGGCGCTAATGGGGTGGTTTTTGTCATTACTGGCAGCCCGGATTTAAAAATGATGGAAGTTAATGAAATCGCCGAAATGGTTTCGCAACAAGCTGATTTAAGAGCTAAAATAGTTTTTGGCGCGGTTATTGATGAAAAATTAAAGGATGAAATAAAAATAACTTTAATTGCTACTGGTTTTGAGGAAAATACTTATCATAATTTTTCTTCTCAGATTCTTGAATCAGATGAGGGAGAACAAGA
>Ga0268281_1000480_pt1 | contig 29722 bp, 36 predicted proteins | sample saktaG_10_FD_190134 | JGI IMG/M metagenome (GOLD analysis project Ga0268281, IMG submission 190134) | Saline water microbial communities from Sakinaw Lake, British Columbia, Canada - sak_2011_5_24_50m | ecosystem: Environmental > Aquatic > Non-marine Saline and Alkaline > Saline ...
AGTTCGTTACCTCCCTAAATGTGGAATTTAGTATTGGGCTGGCGGCTAACCTTTGCCCAAGTTGGACTTTCACCAACAGGAACTTATACGCTTTACTCGGCGCACTCATTTTTATACCCCACTTTTAATTCCTTGTAATAGGCCTCTGCCGTGCTTTGCGTATTATCAGTATCTGTCATAATAGCAATAGCGCCAACGCGGCCAGGTTCCCTGCCAAATGCCTTTTTATAATCCTCGTATATATTTCTTTGGGCATAAACCCATTTGCCCAAATTCTTTTTACCCGATTCTACGACAAAAAGCTTTATATTATCTGAATATGGGCTTGTAATAATGGTCTCAGCAGGTAGATCTTTATCCCAGACATACTCCAGGCACCTGGTGAAATTAAATGAAAGCCTTGGAAATATTACATACACTCTCGCTGCATAATCGTCCTTCTCAACCCACTGGCCGCTTGTATCTTCATTATCGGATATTTTTGGCTTTAAGGGAAACCTTAGGACCTGCCACTGCCAGCCTATCATGGGTAACTTTTTTGGGTCAAACTTTATCTCATAAAAAATCCCTGATGCGGCATTTTCGCTGTGGGCCCTGAGATATCTGTCATCTTTATTTGCTTTAATAGAATAAAAAACGCGCCCTTTGAATATCTTTTCCTGCCATTCAGAAAGCGCGTTTTTTTCTTTGAAGGGAAATTGCCTGGGCAGCTTATCTGCAAAAGCATAGGCTGTTAACGCAAAGGCGGTAAAAATTAGAAAAAAATATATACTAAGCCATTTTTTAAACATGCTTCCTTTGGCTTGTTATCTGGTAAGAAAGCGGGACCGTGCCTTTTTTGCCCCGAAAAATTCCTTTGTAAATTTCATAGCCTTTTTTTCATCATACTTAAGACATGAAAATACGTTTATATAGGCTGTCTTCCATAGCTCTGAGAAATGTCCTGTTATAGAGCTTGTCTCTATAAGTTGAACCAAAGAATATCCTTTTGTATAAGCGGCATTGTCTCCAAAATAAGGTATAAGTGTCTTTCCAAATTTTTTCATTTTTATGAGCTTGCAAAGACGGTCAACATATTCTTTGAGTTTTTTTCTTGAAGTTAGAACCTCCATGTCGCAATCATAAAGATCCATAACAAGCTCATAACCATAAGTCTTTTTCTTCATCCTCTAGTTCTCCCCATACATTGGGCAGATATATCCTGCCATGGTAAACCTGCAGTTACTGCAGGATATAAAACATACCTATAAAATAAGCATATTTATACAAATATTTAAGGCTTTTGTCAATATGTTTTTATATTCGTTTACTTTTATCTGTATTATACATAAAATCCGTGCCCTCTGCAATATAAAACAGAGGCAAATCCAAGAACGATGGATTCTCATCTATTATTGTTTTAAGCCCCATATTATCAAGTAAGGATATGAAAGGATCTGGGTCAAGCTCTTCTACATTGACCATAGTTTTTGCATCCCAGGCCCCTGTAGATATAAGCATTGCTGCTGCAACTGGCGGGACTCCTGCAGTATAAGAAATTGCCTGAGATTCCACCTCTCTATAGCACTGCGCGTGATCGCAAATATTGTAAATAAACATTTCTATCTTATCCTTACCCTTATAACCTCTTATGAAATTCCCTATACAGGTTTTACCTTTATAATCAGGGGCAAGTGATGATGGGTCGGGAAGCAGTGCCTTTAAAACCTTTAAAGGCACTACCTCAACACCGTCTGATATCTTTATGGGTTTTTCTGATATAAGGCCTATATTTTTTAACACAGTAAACACGTTTATGTAGTGGTCACTGAATCCCATCCAGAAACGAATACTGTTTGCGTCTATATTTTTCGATAGGGAATGAAGCTCGTCATGTCCATTTAAATATACCGGCTGCTTTCCTACAACAGGGAAATCATATGTCATCTTTATAGAATGGACATCCTCCATAACCCATTTTCTGTCAATCCATGTCCATACCTTTTTAAACTCTCTGAAATTAATCTCGGGATCAAAATTAGACGCAAAATATTTTCCGTGATCTCCTATGTTAACATCCATTATATCTATTGTATTTATCTTGTCGAAATAATGCTTAATGGCTAAAGCGCAGTAAGCATTGACTACCCCTGGGTCAAACCCGGCACCCAGGATAGCTGTAATGCCGCGCTCTTTGCACCTGTCTTTTCGTTTCCACTCATAGTTCGCATACCAGGGGGGGTCTTCACAAACCCTATCAGGCTCTTCATGTATCGCGGTATCTATGTAGGCCGCACCGGCATCGATGCATGCCTCAAGCAAAGACATGTTGACATATGCCTGCGCGAGATTTATCACTATCTGTGAGTTTGTTTCTTTTATAAGTTTTATCGTAGAGGGTATATCTAAAACATCAATCTGCCTGGAGCATACGCTTTTAGAGGCATCTTTTATATGCCTTTTCCTTTTTATGCTGTCTATGATGCTATCACACTTGTCCTGTGTCCTTGAAGCAATACAGATATCACCTAAAACATCGTTGTTTTGCGCGCATTTGTGCGCCGCGACATGGGCAACGCCTCCGGCGCCTATAATTAATACATTTTTCTTCATCTATAAACTTCCTCCTTATTAAAAAATATATTAATCAAGATAAACTGTTTATAAAATCCCTATAACCGAATTCACGGATCAGCTCTATTTTTCCATTAAGCCTTTTTACTGCTATTGAGGGCATCTTAAGGCCATTAAACCAGTTTTTCTTAACCATAGTATAGCCACCGGCATCTTGAAATCTTACAATGCTCCCCGGCTTTAGTCTTTTTTTGAAAGAATAGGCCCCAAATATATCGCCTGCCAGGCATGAGCGGCCTGCAACCATATATTTAAACGGGCCTTTTGACGCATCATCAATTTTTGCACTTATCCTATACACTAACAAATCCAACATATGCGCCTCTGTCGAGGCATCGACAACGGCGATATCTGTCTTATTGTGCACGATATCAAGAACCGTAGAGACCAACTCTGTTGATTCTGTTATTACACTTTCTCCCGGTTCAAGATATACCTGCACATCAAAGCGTTTAGCAAATTCCTTTATTTTTTTGGAGAACTCCTCTACCGGATAACCTTTTCGCGTAAAATAAAGGCCTCCGCCCAAGCTTACCCATTTACAATATTTTAGTATATCCTTATATTTATTTCCAATATAATCTATGCTTAGGGAAAAATTTTTGATATCAGCGTTTTCGCAGTTAAAATGAAACATTAGTCCATTTATATACGGCAAAACTGTCTTAATAGAACTCTTATCGACTACACCTAAACGTGAAAATTTACGTGCCGGATCCGCCAGATCAAAGTTGGAATAACTTATGCCGGGGTTTATCCTAAGCCCCAAATCAGATTTCTGCACATAAGGATAAAACATCTTAAGCTGTGATACGGAATTAAAGATAATCTTACAGGCAATCTTTCTGAGCTGCTCAATCTCATCCTGTTTATAGGCCACGGAATAAGCGTGAACTTCTTTACCAAACTTTTCATATCCCAGGCGCGCCTCATATAAGGAGCTCGATGTGGTCCCATCCATGTATTTTTTTATCAGGCCGAAAACGCTCCAGGCTGCAAAACATTTAAGCGCTAAAACACATTTAGCCCCTGAATTTTCTCTAATGTATTTTATCTTTTTAAGGTTTTGCAACAACCTTCTTTCGTCTATCAAATAATACGGTGTCTTTAATCGAATCATTATCTTAACCCTTAAAGATTAAAAAGCTCTTGCGCATATTTATTCGCAAGAGCTTATTTGTCAACACACGGCCCTAAAGCATTGTAGTGTTGGAACACCTAATCAGGGCTCTTGCCTTTGCGAAAAAGATTATAATATCCTGATAATTTGGCCCGGAAATTAAACGGCTTATTCATATCAGAGTCCGTTACCTTTATCCTATTAATCTCATAAACATCACTATTGAGCTTATCAAAACCCCGGTTAGTTGCACATGCGCCTTTATACCCGGCATTTCGTACGATTTCTTTTATCCTGTCATTAAAACCGCCTGTTGGATAGCAGAAATATTTCACCTCTTTGCCTATCTGGCCTTCTATGCCCGACTTGCTGGATACTATCTCAGAAACAAGCACTTGCTCATCCTTGATAGAAGGTAAGTAAGCCCCGGCCGTTGCGTGTGCGCCAAATGCTATGTTATTTTTGGCCATGAGCCTTACCTGATCCCACGTAAGATACATATCCTGACTGCCTATATTGGCTGTCTCAAGAAAAATTATTGCAGGCATATCGTATTTTGACAAAACAGGGAATGCCTTTATATAATTATCCTCAATGCCGTCATCAAATGTCAATACCACCTCTTTACGGGAAAATTTTTTGCCTGCTAATATTGCGTCTACAAGCTCATCCAAAGATATCACAGCATAGCCCGCATCCCGTAAATATTGCATCTGTTCTTGAAAATTTTCACGAGTTACACTTAAACTGTCTGCCGGCTGCGTTGCAATAGAATGATACATAAGCACAGGCACTGTATAGCGTGGCTGCATATAAAAAAAATAAAACGACCCTGCAACAAGGACTACCAGAAAAATGGCTGCTATTAATTTTTTAAAAAATCGCATAAAAATCTATTCTCCGTAATGTCTGTATAACACACACAGCCTTAAACGTCAAGGTTAATCAAGCAACGGATAACTTAGGTAGCAAGTAGACTATTTTTGTATACTAATATGCCCGCATTTAACGATATTTTTTTTATTTCCGACAAACAATAACGGAAAAATGATATCGCTAAAACAGCATGGCAGCCAGACCGCTAAAAATAAAAAAACAAATATGCCGAAATATGGGACAGCATGTTTAGGATCAGCTGCCATAAGCATATGAAACAGCGAAGCCCATGTGCTTATAAGGACATGGCCTGCATGGGGAAGTTTTGTTGCCGGCTTTTTGTAAGCAATAATAATAAAGATAATAGCAAGCGGATTTATCAGCCACCATTTTTCAATAAAACCAATATGGACATGGCGGTTGGGCATACCAAGAAGGGTCTCGCCCCAAAACGGAATCAACGAATCACTCAATGTACCTATGGCTACAGAACCTACAAACCCGACTACCAGCACTTTCAAGAACATCTTTATGCCGGGCGTTTCATCCAAAAGATACATTCGATAAAGTGCCGTTGTTACCACTGCGCTTAAGCATATATGAAGAGGGTGAAATACATAGAACAGAGTGTGCGCAACTTCATGGGGCATGTTACGAAAAACCATCATCAGGATAATACCTGTCAAGGCCCCGAAAAGCGTGAACGGTGAATGTTCCTTTAATTCATGTAGGATTCTTTTAATCATCATATTCCGCTTATTATAACAAAAAATGCCTTGAATGGACAGCCCATATCTAGCATTTTCCAAAAAAATCTAACGCGGCTTCAGCAGGTCCTAAACCCTATACCATAGAGACGTTTTCAAAACCAATCGGGAAAGTGTCTGGCAGTTGAATAGGACAGTGTACCCTGTTTTTTAAAATAGATAATTTGCCTTACTTTAATTGGTAGCTGTCCCTAATTAATTATTAAGCCTGCCTAAACCAGTGTCGCGTCTTTAAGCAAAATTTTACCAGCATAAGCATTACAGGCACCTCTATCAGCACGCCAACAACTGTCGCTAGGGCTGCGCCCGACGAAAGCCCAAAAAGCATGGTTGCTGTTGCTATAGCGACCTCAAAGTGATTACTTGCGCCAATCATTGCGGAAGGGGCGGCATCCTCATATCTTAAACCTATTTTATTTGCCAGCCAATAGGTTATTCCAAAAATAAGACATGTCTGTATAAAAAGAGGCACCGCTATCCAGAGAATGGTAAGAGGCCGGCTCAATATAATATTTCCTTTAAGAGAAAACAAAAGAACAAGCGTAAATAAAAGCGCTGTGATTGAAACAGGCGTTAATAGATGGAGAAATTTTTTATCAAACCATTCCACTCCTTTATACAATATAATCCATTTTCTTGACAGATACCCGGCAATAAGTGGCAATGCAACATATACAGTAATTGAAAGCAGCAGCGCCTGCCAAGGAACAGGCATTCTCCCTACCCCAAGAAGAAATCCACCAAGTAAGCCATACAAAAAAAGCATGGTTAATGAATTGATAGCAACCATAACAAGCGTATGGCCATCATTCCCCTTGGCAAGAAAGCCCCAAACAAGCACCATCGCAGTACATGGTGCGATGCCCAGCAAAATACATCCTGCAAAATAACTGCGCCAAAGCGGAACCTGCAAGCTTTTTATTCCTTCATGGAGCACAATAATGCCAGAACCATGCGTTGTTCCAATCATCCAGTCAGCTCCAGGAGGAAGCTTTACAAAGTCAACTGCATCTACTCCGATAAAGGATCTAAACAAAACCCCAAGAAAAATAAACGCTATTGCATACATGGTAAAAGGTTTAATCAACCAATTAACTATCAACGTAAGGGCTACAGGTTTTGGAGACTTGCCTGCCCTTATAACTTCTGCGAAGTCAATCTTAACCATTATGGGATAGATCATAAAAAACAGACAGATCGCGATTGGAATAGATATTACAGGGGCACCATTAACAAATATTGAAAACCCATCGAGATACTTCGCAATACCAGGAGCTATTCTGCCTAAGGCAATGCCTAAGCCTACACAAAAAATTACCCAAAAAGTCAGATATCGCTCAAATAGCGACAGCCCTCTTTCCTTGTTCATATAAATATCCCTCTATTTGCATAGCTTGTTTCTATCTGATTTTATCAACTTCTTAATATGTCTCGAAACACATAGTTGCGTAATACCATTTACTTTTACAAAGCATAAAAAGGCCTACTTTTTCTTCATAGGCGCTGCCTGCTTTAAATGATTGATGCCCTTTACTACCAGAAATATAGAAAACGCGACTATCAGAAAATTTATTACGTTGTTTATAAACAGGCCATAACTTAATACCACTTCAGGCTTATCTGACACAGCCGCCTTAAGCACTAATTTCAAATTGCTAAAATCTGTGCCCCCAATAAGCACCCCTATAGGCGGCATTATTACATCATTGACTAATGAATTGACTATCTTACTGAATGAGGCTCCTACTATAATGCCGACTGCCATGTCTATAGCATTACCCTTTACCGCAAACTCCTTGAATTCGTTAATAATGGACATGAATACCCTCCTTTTTTGACATTTTATAGTTTAATAATTTTCAAAGTAGAGGGCTAAAATCGCATAGGGGTTTCTCATGTTTATATACCCGCCACTGTTTTATCCTGTCTAGGATACTAAAGGAGCAACAATATAACACCAGGCAAAGTACAATCCTGCCAGGATAAATACAGCACCTGTAATTTTTCTTGTATAGACCTCAAATTCAGCAAATCTATGAAACCAGCGTGAAAGTGACTGAACACTCAGAGTAATACCTATAGCAAAGACAGCGACTGGCATTCCAGTGCCTATTCCATAAATAAGAGGTAAAATAATTCCGTAATTACTCTTTAGTGCCAGTGGAATTAGGCTTCCAAAAAATAATGCCGCGGCAATAGGGCAAAAGGAAAGAGCGAAAATAGTTCCAAGTAGGAATGCGCCCATTGCACCTGATTCTGCTAACATGGTCTGCTTCTTATGGGATATTGAAAAAACACTAACATTAACTTTTATTACATCCAATAAAAATAATCCTGTTATAATTAAGATTGGACCTAAAATTTTGTTCATGTATTCATGCAGGAAGCTTGCTATTGCAGGCACATTAACTAGGGATGCTATGATTACTACGCCTAAAATGGCATATGCAATCATTCTACCCAATATATAAGCAACGCTTGACCATAATACTAGCTTTGAATGATTTATCTTTTTAGACAAAAAAGATATAGCCGCTATGTTGGTTGCCAATGGGCAGGGGCTTATCGAGGTGAGTATCCCAAACCACAGGGCAGACATACAAACTAGTATAATCTCAACCATCGATTGTTATTCCTTCAAATAATCTTTTATTTCACTTGTAACATAATCTAAAAATTTATCTTTATTCCTTGCGTATTCCCATATCTTTGCAAGATTCTTGTACTCTACCTCCTTGTCATCCACTACTTTTGAAACTACAAGGGATTTCGTATAAAGCTGGTAATCGTTTATATAATGCGCGTTGCCTTTGGCATCAATATTTATTGCCTTAAATACCAGCCTTCCCGAAGCAAGGTCATCCTTAAAATTGCCTTCGATAGCTTCTTTAGTATATTTTTCCATTGCACGACAAGTTGGACAACGTAAATTACTATGAAAATAATAAGCAACAACTTTATTATCAGAAGCAAATGATATAATCGAGCTAGCTAAGAAACAAACTGTAAATATACCTATAGCAAAAATCTTTCTTAATTTAACCATTTTTTAATCTCCTCCGATGTTAAGACCTTGCCCGAAGACTTAACATCACCATCTATTACAATGGCAGGTGTCATCATAACCCCGTACGTTGTAATCTTATCCAGGTCTTCAACCTTTACAACTTCGGCTTCAATATTTTTTTCCTCAACCGCCTTTTTCGCGTTTTCATAAAGTATTTTACACTTAGGACATCCCATTCCAAGAATTTCAATTTTCATATTTTCCTTTTAGTTACTCTATCGACACCATAGGGCAACAACCTTACATTATCGATTGAAGCATATTGAACAAATAGCCTGTAATAATGATAGCTACTGTTGTTACTCCAAAGAAGATTGCTATCAACTGTAGTTTCATTGCTCTTCTTAAGATTACCGCTTCAGGAAAACTTAAGGCAGCTGTTGCCATCATAAAAGCTAATGCTGTTCCTAACGGGACACCTTTTCTGAACAAAACCACTGCTATTGGCACAATTGCTGCACAGCTCCCATACATCGGCACACCCAATATGGCTGCAATAGGAACCGAAAATGGGCCTGCTTTACTTATGATAAACTGCATTGTTTCCTGCGGAACATAATTATGGATAACAGAACCTATGCCCACGCCTAGCAACACCCATAGCCACAGTTTTTTGGTAATTGATTTTGCCTCGTCTATTCCAAAAAGTATTCTTTCTTTTATGCTTTTGTAAACCCTCTCTTTAAGGGCTTGTTTATCCTCTATAACCAGCCCTTTTACAAGATACTTCTCCAGGCCCATTCTGCCCAATATAATACCTGAGATAACACCTATTGTAATTCCGCTTAACACATAAAAAAGCGTAATTTTCCAACCAAAGAAACCAAGCATTACTATTACTAAGTACTCGTTAATTAAGGGTGAAGTTATCAAAAATGAGAATGTAACTCCCAACGGGATACCGGCCTCTAAGAAGCTTAGAAAAATAGGTATTGATGAGCACGAACAGAATGGAGTTATGGAACCAAAAAATGAGGCAAACAAATTTCCAAAAACTCCCTTCCTGGCAATCCATTCTTTTATCTTATTTTGGGATATATAAGTTCGGATAAATCCAATAGCTGCTATCATAAAAAAGAGCAGTAAAAGTATCTTTACGGAGTCGTATAAAAAGAAATTTACTACCCCTCCTAGCATGGAATCTGCATCAAACCCAAGACATGAATAAACTAACCAATCTACTGTCAGCTGCAACATGACTTATTTTTATCCTTATCTTTACTTTCGCAGCAAGGTTTTGCTTTTGCCTTTTCTTCCATTTTTTTATCTAACTTCTCAATCAGCTTACCAAAAAAACTTTTTTTCTTTTCTGGCTTATTCATTTATTCCTCCTTGTAATTTTACAGCATCCACCTTCTATCCTTATTGCTTTTATATTTACAAATGCATCCGCTATCTTATGATGAGCAGAAGCAATTATTCTTGAAAAGGTAGGCCGGGATATTTTTAGTCTCTTTGCCGCTCCTTCCTGCTTTAACCCTTCATAATCAGCTAATCTTACTGCCTCAAATTCATCTAAAGTCATACATATACCATCTAATTGATCGAATGGTTTACACTGTGGCCTAAAACATCTTTCTCCGGGTTCACATTTAACCCATCGTGTCTTTTTTGGTCGCATAATATTCTCAGGTTATGAACATATGTTCATAATGATGATATCAAACAGTCACTCATCTGTCAAATAAAAAAAGAGCCTACCTAAAAATAGACAAGCTCTTTATTTCGTAACTTATTTACAACAGGTTACATAATTTGGCTCCCCGATAGGGGTAAAATTCATGCGGTTGCCAACTTGAATCATTCGAATTTCCTTTTAAAATCTAAGGCATCTTGCTCTTGTTTCTTTTGTATACTTTGTAAGCGTTCTTCTATCTTTTGAGCCTCTTCCTCTTTCCCTTGCTTCTTGTAAAGTTCGAATAAAGCATATAAAGGTACAGCTGTAGGGGTTTGATTCTGATCTAAAACTTTACCATATATTTCAACGGATTGCTTATAATAAGATTCCGCTTCTGAATCTTGTTCTAAGGCCTCATAACATTTCCCCAAATAATATAAAGAAGACCCCACATTATGACTGTCTGGCCCAAAACTTACTTTCGCGACCTTTAAAGCTTCTTTTGCAGCTTCAAGGGCTTTTTCGTATTCACCTCCATAAAAAAATTCATCACGCATAAAACAAACGCGGATCCAAGGTTCATTAACTTGCTGTGATTCCATTAGCCTTTTTACCATTGCTTCTTGCTGCTGTTCTGTAATAACACCTTGCTTTATTTCTTCTGAGTCTGCTGCATAACATATAGCTGCAATAAATAAAAGCAATATTGCGCATAATATTCTTCTCATTTTAACTTCCTCCAAATTATCTTCAACACCGCAAAAAGTTCGGATTTTGCAGTGATTTTATGCTGACTCCCCGGGCTGGACTCGCCCCCTACGTTCGGGCGGAGCCTCACTGCGGAGGCCCACCTCACTCACTGACGCCGGTCTTCGACTTACGGCTTTTCCTCCCGTAGGTCGGCGTTCGCTCGCTTCTCGTCCTGCAGCAGAAGTAGTAATAAATTTAAGCCTCAAGAATATATCTTGAGGCTTAAATTTATGCCTCCCCGGGCTGGACTCGAACCTTCAAGGTTATTGATTAATATAATCTAATGCTTTCTACGGGCAGCAAAAGTGAAACTTGACAAATAAGCTTGCCAAGATTCTTCTGTAGAATTAAATTGATTTGATCCTATAAAAAAATCCACCAGTGCTTCTCTCATACGAGCAACTTCTTTCAAGCAGGGGAAACCTTTTGCACTATCTAAGGTCAAATCTATCAGCTCAAGAGCACGCTCATAAGCCTGTTTACAATAAACGTCATTGTTTTTCGCTTTCCATTTAAGGGCACGCCCTACTTCGCTTGCAATATTTGCCATTTGTTCAAGAAAAGGCAACTCACTCCAACGTCCTGCCGCAAGATCTTTATGCTGGTAACTCATTTGCTTACTTTCTTTTTAACTATTTCTATAATCTTTTTTCTCGTTTGCTCGTTATCAACGCCACGGCTTCTGTTATCTTGAGATGGTCGAATATTAATCATAGAATCAAATTCAATAAAATCCTCGTCTTGAATTTCAGGATAAAAATTAACTCCCCAAAGATTCTTCTGTTTTGACCCATTATCAAGAAGCAGCGCCTCTAAATCAGAGTGGAGTTCAGCATCAACCGCAATGAGTTCTCTGTCAATATCGATAACAGCCTTCACCATATTTCCGAACATGGCAGACATCTGCTTAAGCTCATTAAGTGTTATCTTATCTTTTATTATCTTCATATGCTATAAACAAGAAAGTAAACTTATATCAACAATGTCATGTTATCAACATTAGAGTATGCTGGCTCCCCGGGCAGGACTCGAACCTGCGACCTAGTGGTTACGAACTGACTTGCGTTTCCGCAAGAGTCGGACTTTCTCTTCATCCTTTAAAAGGATGGCGGGTGTAAAGTCTCTGCACTCTCCGCCTCCGCTAGAATACTTTCTTTTTTAGCTTAGGCGGATAGCTCAGGATTGCCGTCGTCTTAACGTTACGGTTTCCCTGACTTAGCCCACTTCTCACTCTGACATTACTGCCAGAGGCTGCTAACTCGGCGTGGAGTTCTCGGTGACAATTAGCACATAACATCACGCATTTTTCTATTTCTTCTACTACTCGTTTCCAGCTTCTTGTGTGACCCCGCTGAGAAACATTAAAATCCTTAGCAGAAGAATCTACGTGATGAAACTCTAAAGCTTCAATACAACGACTATATCCACATCTTTCGCACTTTCCACCTTTACTCTCTACTGACATTAGACGAATCTTCTTACGTCTTTTGTGTACAGCACGAATAAGGTACTGTCTGCGATCGGCATATTTACGTTTATCTTGCTTTAGCAATTGTCACCTCCTTTCCATAGCTGCAAAACGAGTTTTGTGCTCATTCTGCTCGTGCACAGCCACGCGCTCTACCAACTGAGCTACCAGGGAGCGTTAATTGTTATCTTACAAAGAGCGACATTTCGGGGGTAGTAAGCACGCTTGCCTGCAACAATGCGCAAATTACTCGTACTTAAGGAACCTCCCTAAAAATTAAAGTTCGGAGCGTTTGATGAGGTACTCCCACTCAGCATCAACATCTTCCTGAATGGACTTTATTATATTTTCGTTTCCCGGCTTAAACAGGTGCTTAAACCTGCCCTGAGATTTTAGCCATTCGGTGATTGGCTTTTTCTCTTTTGGCTTATAGTTTATCTTGTATTTCTTGCCATTTTCAATCTCATAAAGCGGCCAAAAACATGTCTCAACAGCAAGCTTAGCAATTGCTACTCCATTTTCCTGAGGATATCTCCAACCTCTATGACAAAGCGCAAGCACATTTAAAAATGCCGGGCCTTCTGCAGCAAAGGCTTTCTGCGATTTAGTAACAAGGTCATTCCAGTTTGATATAGAGCATTGCGCAACATATGGTATCCTGTGAGCAGCCACAATAGCTGTTAAGTCTTTTCTTAGTTGAGGCTTGCCTGAGCTGGCTTTACCTGCAGGTGCTGTTGTTGTTGAAGCCCCTGTCGGCGTAGCACCAGAGCGTTGAATTCCAGTATTCATATAGGCGCCGTTGTCATAACATACATACACAAAATTATGGCCCCTCTCTAATGCTCCTGATAATGACTGAAGGCCTATATCATATGTACCGCCATCACCACCAAAGGCAACAAATTTTATATCCTTTTTTATCTTTCCCTGTTTCTTAAGCGCCCTATATGCTGTCTCAACGCCGCTCATAGTTGCAGCTGCGTTTTCAAAGGCATTGTGTATGAATGGTACATTCCACGCTGTATAAGGATAAATTGTTGTGGCAACCTCAAGGCATCCTGTTGCGCACCCTACTACAACTGCTGAATCTCCCGCGCCCATCAAAACCTGCCTTACAGCTATAGAGGCACCGCATCCTGAGCATAACCTATGCCCCGGGCCTAAACGTTCCGGAAGCTTTGAAAGTTCTTTTATATTAGCCATTATTCTCGTACTCCAATATAGTTTACCTGCTTGCGCACTGAGCCCGTTTTTAGGATATCAAACATCTCTTTATAGACATTCTCTATTTCGTTGGGGAATATATCCCTTCCGCCAAGGCCGAATATATAATTTAAAAGATAAGGCTTTTGCTTTGAATCATACATAGCGGATTTTATCTCTGAAAATAACGGGCCTCCACATCCTGAAAAAGACTCTGCCCTGTCAAGTACAGCGGCTATCTTTACCTTCGAAACAGCTTTTATTATATAATCTTTAGGAAAAGGCCTGAAGAGGCATGGCCTTACGAGCCCTACCTTAAGGCCCTTGGCCCTTAAACTATCAACAACTGATTTAGCGGTACCTGCTGTTGAGCTTAATACTACTATTGCAGCTTCCGCATCATCCATCATATACTCTTCGACGATTTTATGATCGCAAGAGAACGTCTTATTAAACTCTTGCATTATAGATGGTATGATGTCAATGGCATTTTTCATAGCCTCTGCCTGCTGTCTCTTATGTTCAAAATAGAAGTCCTGCAGATCTAATGGCCCATAGGTTACCGGCTTATCCGTATCTAATAAAGTAGTCATTTGCGGTTTATACTCACCGACAAAATTTTTTACGCCGGCATCATCAAATATCTCGACGCCCTCTACTGCATGGCTTGTAATAAACCCGTCCTGGCATACCATGACAGGAAGCAGTATATCTTTATGCTCGGCTATTCTGATAGCAAGTATAGCATGTTCGTATGCCTCCTGGCCTGTTTCCGCGTAAATCTGAATCCACCCTGAATCACGCGCTCCCATTGTATCAGAATGATCGCAATGAATATTAATAGGCCCTGATAATGCCCTGTTTACAACAGGCATTACTATCGGTAAACGTGTCGATGCGGCAATATAAACTATCTCCCACATAAGAGCCAACCCATTAGCTGAGGTGGCTGTCATTGTACGCGCTCCCGCGGCAGCAGAGCCAACGCATGCGCTCATTGCGCTATGCTCTGATTCCACAGGTATCATCTCTGTCTTAACCCTTCCATCTGCCACAAACTGTGAGAATGTCATTACTATCTCAGTCTGAGGAGTAATAGGATATGCCGCTACAACGTCCGGCTCTATCTGGCGCATTGCCTCTGCTACAGCCTGATCGCCTGTTAAAGGTACTATTGTTTTTGTCATTTTTTATCCTTGCTCCATTTTAATACACTTTACAGGACATATTGAGGCGCATATACCACAACCTTTGCAATGATCGTAATCAAAGCCTTCCATCTTCTGATCTTTTATAATTATGCTTGAATCAGGGCAATACATCCAGCACTGAAGACAGTTAATGCATTTAGACTTATCAACCACAGGCTTAAATGTTCTCCACGCGCCTGTTTTATACTCTTTGGCAGATCCGGCCTTATCTATCATTCCGCCTATAGGGATATCCTTCCATCCTTTAGCTTTAACGCTCATCCTATCTCTACCTCCTCATAGGCGCGCTTGATACCTGCTATGTTAGCGTTTGTCTTCTCTTCACCTATCTTCTTAAGAAATTTATGTTTTACCTGATGGATAAGCGCATCCATAGATACAACTTCTTCTATCTTTAATAAGGCACCAAGCATAGGGGTATTCGGCATCGGAACACCAAGTGTTTCAAGCGATATCTTGGTAGCGTCAACCGTTGCCACCTTGCCTTTAGTGAACTTTGTTTTTTCTCTTATGTCTTTTGGTTTGTGCGTAGAATTTACAATAAGCACCCCATCATCACCTAGGCCCTCGGTTACATCTATGGAATCAAGAAGTGTCGGGTCAATCACAACAACTGTCTGCGGATTGGTGATAGGAGAGTGCAGCCTTATGGGTTTATTGTCTATTCTGGTAAATGAACGTATCGGGGCCCCTGCCCTCTCAGGGCCGTATTCAGGGAAGGCCTGTATGTGTTTTCCTGCCTCTAATGCCGCTTCTGCCAAAAATTGAGACGCAGTTTTCGCCCCTTGGCCGCCGCGTCCATGCCAGCGTATCTCTATCATATCTGTGCCTGCTTTCTATTTAACTTAGATTATACCGTCTGCTTGTTGCAACATCCTTTAAGATCAAGGAGGATGCTTATAATCTCAGAAACTGTATAAAGGATAAGGAAGTAAATGCCTCCCATCAGCATAAAAACAAGCCCTGCTGCCCTTGGAGTTGATTCGATAACTTGTGCATCAGGAGTAATTGTAGCTGCGCCGCCCCCTGTAATAAGTACTATCACGCCAACAACAATGCCCAAACCAAGTACTACCCAGCTCAGCACTTTGAATATAATGCGTGCCACCTTCAAGAACTTGTATTCCTTCATAAAACCCTCCTCCCCCCTTACGGGTCTTTGCCAAGATACAGGCAAATTTGAAATTACTATACTAAAAACTAATCCCCATGTCAAGGTAAATGCTCCAGGAGCTGTCCTTGAGCACGAATTGTCGTGCTCAAGGACCGTTCCTGGTAAGCTAGAAAGCCTGTCTTCCTTTTAGCGCCTTTGCCAAGGTAAGCTGATCCGCGTATTCAAGGTTTGATCCCATAGGAAGGCCATATGCTATACGCGTAACCTTTATCTTTTCTTTTTTTAAAATTTTTGCCAAATACAAAGCCGTTGTCTCGCCTTCAGAATCTGAGTCAGTCGCTACTATGATCTCCTCGGCCTTACGCGCTTTAACGCGCAGGAGAAGCTCTTTTATCCTTAAATTTTCAGGGCCAACACCATCTAATGGAGAAAGTGAGCCTCCGAGCACATGGTACACCCCGCTAAACGCGCCTGACTTTTCTATTGAAATGATATCCGTGGGCTGCTCAACAACGCATATTATACTTTTATCCCTTTGGGGATTATCGCATATTGCGCATGCGTCTTCTTCGCTTAGATTGCCACATATACTGCAAAACTTTATAGACTCTTTAACCTTTAATATTGAATAAGCTAAAGATTTTGCCTCTGCATGTGAAAGCCGCAATATATGAAATGCCATGCGCTCCGCGCTCTTAGGACCCACCCCTGGCATTTTTTTTAAGCCATGTATAAGCTTGGACATTGACTTAGTATATTTTTCCATCAGAAAAATTTCATGATGCTGCCATCAAATATATCAAGGGCAGTTTTTATGATAGGGTCAGATAATACCTTTTTTAGAGGGCTTAGCGATGGTTTCGAATTTTTAGATATATCCTTTCCTGTGGCGCCTTCCGCACTAGCGCTATCATCGGTTAACATGAATTCAACTTTTATCTTTGCGGAAAGAATTTTTGAAAAATTAACCTCTATAAGCTCCCTGTTCTGCGGCTTTTCAAGGCTTTCCTTGTGAAATGTATTCTTCTTTAAAAACGCGAATGTAACAGTATTATTTTTAAAATCAACAAGCCTGCCCTCCTCAAGGCATGAGGCTATATATATCTTTTCCTGTTTTATATTTTTTATAGCCTGCGCCAATGCCTCTCTAACATGATAGAGTTCCGGGCGGGGCTCTAAATCATTGTCTAAGTTTTGGGCTACCGCAAGATCAGGCTCTGGAGTATTAATCTGCGTGCAATTTTCTTTTTCTTGCCGTGGCTTGAAACCAGCTGCAAAGTTATTTGTGTTGTTTTTTTCCATGCTGCTTAACCTGCTGGTTATTTCATTAAGAGATACTATAGAATCTTTCTGGCTTAATTTTATTGCCATAAGCTCTAAAGCAATCTTAGGCATTGAATGCGTTCGCATGCTGTTACTGGTATTTATCATGCTATACAGCGCATACAATATATCCTCCCTGGTAAGCGGCTGGACCTGGGCGGATATCCTCTTTATTTCCTCCTCAGTAAGGTCGATAATAGGATAGAGGTCTTTTCCTTCCTTTATAAACATCGCATTCCTGAAATATTCAATAAGGCTTAAAACAAACTGATTCAGGTCTATACCCTCATCTGTTATTGCATTTATAAATTTGATAGCAGACGCGGTATCCTTATCTATTATATGCCTAGTGAATGTATGCAGCATGTCCTGCTCTATAAGCCCGAGCATACTGTTTGCGTCTTCTGTGGTAATCTTATTCTTACAATATGTCGCTAACTGATCCATAATAGATTCAGCATCTCTCATAGACCCTGAGGCCTGCCTGGCAATATTAAACAGTACCTGCTCATCAATTGTTATATTTTCACTTTTCGCAATCTGCTCTAGTTTTTTTACTATATCCTGAGAGGACAATCGCCTGAAATTAAACCTTTGACAGCGCGATAGTATCGTAGGTATTACCTTATAAGCAGCGGTTGTAGCAAATATAAACTTTACATGCGCGGGGGGCTCTTCGAGGGTTTTAAGAAGCGCGTTAAACGCTTCAGTTGTAAGCATATGAACTTCGTCGATAATGTATATCTTAAACCTTCCGCTTTGGGGCAAAAACTTTACGCTTTCCTTAAGATTCCTTATCTCATCTATGCCACGGTTTGAAGCGCCATCTATCTCAATAACATCAACGCTTCTTGATGCTGTTATATCTTTACAGGAGGCACACTTATTACAAGGGTGGGGCTTTGGCCCTTTTTCACAATTTAACGCTTTTGAGAATATACGCGCGGTTGTGGTCTTTCCTATGCCTCTGGGCCCGCATAGAATGTACGCGTGGGCAACCCTGTCCTGCTTGATTGCATTTTGCAGGGTAGTTGTGATATGTTCCTGGCCTATTATATCATCAAAAACCTGCGGGCGCCATTTCCTGGCAAAAACAAGATACGACATGTATATTCTCCTGATTACTGCCAGGGAACCTTACTAAGACAATGCTCTAATGCGAATGGTTTCCTGGCAAAGACTAAATATGACATGGGTTATTTAGTTCATGATTAATTGTTAATGGTTCATTGCATATGGCGGAGGGGCTGGGATTTGAACCCAGGGTCCCAGTTTCCCAGGACAACTCATTAGCAGTGAGCTGCTTTCAACCACTCAGCCACCCCTCCGTGACAAGTGAATATAAATTACAGCTGGCGTTTTTTCTTAAAAAATTCTGAGATAATAAAAGAACTTTCCTGGCTTTTTATACCGCGTGTAACATCAAAACAATGATTAATATTTTTAGATTTAAGGATATCGCAGACAGAACCGAACGCGCCTGTCTTAGGATCATCCGCACCAAATACAAGCCTTTTTATACGGGCAAGAATCAATGCCCCCGCGCACATCTGACAAGGCTCTATTGTAACATAGACAGAACAGCCTTGCAACCATTTACTGCTTAGAAAAGAGGCCGCTTGAGTAATTGCTATCATCTCTGCATGAGCGGTGGGGTCTTTAAGGGTTTCAACCTGATTGTGGGCTCGTGCTATTACCTTATCCTCATAAACTATAACACACCCAACAGGTACCTCGTCTTCTGAAAAGGCGCGCTCTGCCTGCTTAAGCGCTTCTTGCATATATAATTCATCGCTCATAGATTAATAATTTGTATGGCGCGCCTGGGAGTCTGCCTGCCGGCAGGCAGGGACTCGGCGCCCTCTGCTCACTTCGTTCGTTTCGGGTCGGCCACTCGCCCTTGAAATGCTTCTATTCGTCGCATTTCAAAACAGGGCTCTCTTCGAGTCCTGCAATAGTAGTGGCGCGCCTGGCAGGACTCGGCGCCCTCTGCTCACTTCGTTCGTTTCGGGTCGGCCACTCGCCCTTGAAATGCTTCTATTCGTCGCATTTCAAAACAGGGCTCTCTTCGAGTCCTGCAATAGTAGTGGCGCGCCTGGCAGGACTCGAACCTGCGACACCTAGTTCCGTAGACTAGTGCTCTAATCCACTGAGCTACAGGCGCGTGATTAATTGTGTTGGGTATTATAACAAGAAAACTCTGTTTGGGCAAGATATAAAAATAAAGACGCATCCTATTTTATATGCTTTAGAGCATCAAATTAGAATGCGTCCCTATTGTTTACAGCTTTACTACATTAACAGCCTGAGGACCCTTTGGGCCTTCTTCTATATCAAACTCGACCTTTTGGCCTTCATTCAAAGACTTATAACCATCACCCTGAATTGCCTTATGATGTACAAATACATCCTTGCCTGATTCAGGAGTAATAAATCCATAACCTTTGCCGTTATCAAACCATTTAACTATTCCTTGTGCCATTATTACCATACCTCCTTCTCTATAAGATTATAGTAAATAACAGCAGAAACAAAAAACCGCAAGGCGAAGCTCTTTCGTACCTTGCGGACTAAAACTTCTATTCCTTATTTACTACGATTTGAATTATACGCCATTTATCTCTTTTTGTCAACTAAAATTATAATTTTAACTTAATTATTTAATTTTGGGTAAAATTTACTGTTTACAAGCCAACCAACCTACCGCCCTGATATATAACAAAAGAGGTGACCCATGCCAGAACAGTAGAATAACCTATGCTGAAGAACATCCAGCCCCACGAACCGGTCTCTTTCCTGATTACGGCCGCTGTGCTGAGACACGGTATGTATAAAAGCACAAAAACCATAAACACATAAGCGATCAAGGGTGTAAAAACAGGCCTACCATCAGGATAAGTATCTTTTCTTAGGGCCTCTCTAAGGCCTGATGAACTTTCATCAGCGTTCTCATCCGTACCGTATAATACACCCAGAGTACCGACTACTATTTCTTTTGCTACAACTCCTGCTACAAGGGCAGTGCCTATCTTCCAGTCAAATCCCAATGGCCTCACAGTGGGCTCAATAGCTTTGCCAATCTTACCGATATAGCTTTTTGTAAGGTCTCCTCCTGAACTCAACGGAAGAGCGCTTAAAGACCATATAATTATACATCCCAGCATTATAACAGTGCCTGCTTTTTTTATATAAAGCCAGCCTCTTTCCCACATATGTATTATTAGGCCATTTAATGTAGGCATGCGATAAGGCGGAAGCTCCATAACGAACGGGGCGGATTCACCTGTAAATATAAACTTCCTGAAAACCTTAGCCATAAAAACTGCCATCAAAAAACCAAGTATATACAAAGAAAATAATATATTACCCGATATCCTTTCACTAAAAAAAGCCCCTATAAGCAATGTATAAACGGGAAGGCGCGCGCCACAACTCATAAAGGGGTTTATCAGTATAGTGGTAATCCTGTCTTTTCTGGATTCTATCACCCTGGTTGCCATTATAGCGGGCACATTACATCCAAAACCTAAAAGCATGGGTATAAAACTCCTGCCGTGAAGGCCTATCTTGTGCATAAATTTATCTACTATAAAGGCTATCCTTGCCATATATCCTGAATCTTCCAGGATTGATATAAAGAAAAAAAGTAGAAATATCACGGGCACAAACACAAGAACACTTCCTACGCCGCCTATAACTCCGTCAACAATAAGCCCTTGAATTAAACTACCTTCAGGCAATAGCCCTGATATAGAACTCCCTATAAGCCCTTGTGCACACTCAATCCATTGCATTGGTTTTTCACTTAAGTAAAATATCGCTTTAAACATAAACCACATTATACCAAGGAATATAGGTATGCCTAAGATCCTGTTTGCCACAATCTGGTCTATATTGTCTGAAATCTGCAAGCGGGGATCTTTGTTTTGCTTGGTCGTTTCATGCAGTATGCCATTTATAAATCCATAGCGCTTATCAGCAAACACTGTTTCTGCATCATCAGCAAATATTGTCTTAATATGGGCCCTGCTTGACTCTATTTGTTTTGTAATCTCATCCGTGCCTTGTTTTGTCTTTATAGAATCAACTATATATTTGTCATCCTCTAAAAGTTTTACTGTGAGCCAGCGAGGTGGATACTCCATAATTAAATCTCTTTCATGGCTCAAAAGAGCTATAATCTTCGAAATCTCTTCTTCTATCTCCCTGCCGTAATTAACCGAAATATTCTTTTTGTCCGCTCTTTCTCTGTATGTTTTTACCATCACGTCTAAAAGCGCCTTTGTGCCTTTGTTTTTATTACCGACAGTATGGACTATACTTACGCCTAAAAGCTCTGACATGGCATTATCATCTGTTTGCTGGCCCGCTGATTGGGCAATATCGCTCATATTAAAAGCGAGGGCCAAAGGGATGCCGAATTCCATCAGCTGCGTAAAAAGGTAAAGATTGCGTTCCAGGTTGGACGCATCAACTATGTCTACTATAAGATCCGGTTTTTCATGAATTATGAAATTACGCGTTACGACTTCGTCAAGAGAGTACGCCGTAAGGCTGTAAGTACCCGGCAGGTCTGTGATTTTTATTGTATAGTCATCACAATAGGCAATCCCCTCTTTTTTCTCGACTGTAACTCCCGGATAATTACCCACATGCTGCCTTGCGCCCGTAAGATTATTGAAGACGGATGTCTTTCCTGAGTTTGGATTTCCCGCTAAGGCCACTTTTATTATTTTTTTCTGCGTGCATTCTTCCACGATAATCTTATCGGCCATACCCCGCCCTATCGCAATCTTAGCCCCTTTTACAAAAAGAACTACGGGCCCATTATTAGGCGAGTCAATACGCTTAATCTTCTCTCCGGGCAAAAGGCCCATTTCTGTAAGCCTTCTTTCCATACCCATGCCTCCTAATATCTTATAAAGCATGAGTTCCGCATTCGGTTTGGCGTCTGATAATCTTATCCTGCTCACTTTAGCCTCTTTACTGTAATGTGGCATGCCTCTGATTTTCTTAAAGAAAGATGATATCCCTTTATCTTAACCTCTATAGGATCCCCTAAAGGGGCATGCCGTATCATCTGGATAATCGAACCCGGAAGAACGCCCATATCAAGCAATCTTCTGCGCAGGCATACCTTGCCGGATACCTTTAAAATATTTGCCTTTTCGCCTGGTAGCAAGCTGGCTACTGTACCTATCTCTTCTTTTGGCATCTTTTGCATAATCCTATGGATTCTATCTTATGGTTGTATTCTTTAAAACCGTGCTCCCTGCAGGCCTTTTGTAATCCCGATGTTATTTGAGGACTTAAAAACTCTACTATCCTGTTGCAGTTTTTGCATATAAGATGGCTATGATGCGTCTTACCGATAGCCCTTTCGTAATGCGTATGCCTTTCCGTGAAAACTACCGCCCTGATAATACCTGCTTCTTCAAAAATACGTAGTGTCCTGTAAATAGAGCCTTTTGACACCTTGCTGTTTTTTTGATGCAGGCTTAAAAACAGTTCATCAGCATCAAAATGCGAATCAAGCGTTTCAACCTCCTTGAAAATAGCTTTGCGCTCAGGAGTATATTTTAGGTTTTTTTCTTTTAGCATCTGTTTAAGCAGGTTATATTTTCGCATGCATTATCCTTGTATCATTCCAATTGCAATTAAGACTAATTCCGAATTATACCATGAAAAGATAAAATGTCAACTAATATTACCTGGGGAGAACCGCGCGGCAAGGCAGGATTACTATTTATTTATTACCGTAAAACTACTGGTACTTCGCTGGCTCTTACCTACTCGGTAAGTCTGCCTTAAGGACCATGTGTACACCTGATTGAGCTTAAAGATATCTGTGCTTACAACAAACTGGTGCTGGTTAGGGGATACATTGTTCTGTAATATAAGATTGGACTCTATCATCTGATAGCCGTCATAAAGTCTGAAATCATAGTATTTCCTTTGATAGATATTGCCTTCATGCGGGCTCCACCTAAAAACCACCTCTTTTTTCCCGGACAGATCCACCTTGTCTGTAACAGGCTCTTTCAATATCGGCCGCGGAATATTCTCAGAAAATATATCTCTCCCGAATGAGGAAGAATTTGACGAAGTAGCGCTGGCAAATATAAGCAAAAATGTTAATATAAAAATCGCTATTTTATCAGCCATATCAACTCCTTTTCTAGACCTCTCTTAAATAGCCCCACGTATGCAGCTTGTCGGAATCTTCAAACCACCTGTCACCGATATCTGTCCTATAATACATGTTTGGTATTATTATATTCTTTACCCTGTTATATACCTGCGCCTGGGCTTGTTTCATGGTCTGGCCTGTGCCGACAACAACCAGCACAACGCCTGATGTTCCTGCAACAAGCCACTGGCCATCAACATTTTTCACATCTTCGATATGTATCCCGTCATAATTAATTTTCTTGAAAAAAATTGTCGCGTTGTTTGAATACCTCTCAAAGGTGTCTTCATCATTAAAAGGATAGGGCGGGACAACGATCCTTACGCCTACCTGAAAACCTTTCTTGACCTTAAACTCTTTCATGGTGCCGCTGGCTAATCCAAACAGAAAATCCGCCATAGGCATGTTGATACCTTCCTGCTGTATAAAAATTGTAGGATACCCAAAACGGGCTGTAAACTCAAGCGGGTATATCCCATTGGTGTTTACAATGCAATTTATATCAATATAACCGACATAACCTTCCTCCTTAAGCCTACCCCCCAGCTTTAGCAGGGTTTGATTAAATATCCTGTTGGTGCCTCCCCAGTACATTGCTGTCCCCATTTCACCCGTAGAAGGGCCTATCTGGCCGGGGAAGAGTTTTTTATGTTCAAAATTTATATTAATGGGATATACAAAATCTGATCCGTTAAAAAAAGCGCCAACTGCTACCTCAACACCTATTACTCTTTTCTGCATCTGGAATACCTGTATATCATCTGAGGCTACCTTTTTATAGGCCTCGAGTACCCCTATAACATCCTTACCGTCTTCTTCTTCACCAACAAAAAGCATTCTTTTTATATTCTGGGCCTCTCCACTTGGTTTTATGACATACTTACCGGGGCTCTCTTCTACATGTCTTATAGCATCATCAAAGTCGCGAAATTCCTTATATGGAAGGATGTTAATACCTGCCTTTTTTAACTCCTCCTGGCCAAAACTGCGATCATCTTCAAGCATATCGGAATACTCTGTGCCGCCTACAACAAACTTCCCCTCCTTGCGTAATTTCTGCGCATACTTGCCATGGCCTAAAACATCATCAAAGACAATAACATCAGCCCAGCCTATATTCTCCTGCCAATTATAAACCTTGGGCACAAAACCATCTGCTATGTCCTGGTTTTCTTCATCCTGTATGTAATACCTTGCCTCATGGCCTTCTTTGATAACCTGCCAGGCAGTATCACCAATATAGCCGTCGTATGAAACAAAAAGAAAATTTTTCTTATCCATGCTTTTCTCCAAATACTATTTAGATTTGGAATAGCTGCTATGCTTGTTTCTATTAAACTTACCTTTGTGAGGACTATACGAACTTTTCCTGCTGAAACTCTTACCCTTTCCCTTGTAGCGAGACTGATAACTTTTTGCCTCTTTGCTGGAACTTATAAATTGCTCTTTTGGAAAATCAGGGTGCCCTAATATGGGCAAAGCCGTTTTTATAATTTTTTCTATATTACGCACGCCTATGCTCTGCTCAGGCGTAGCAAAAGATATGGCACGCCCTTCATGTCCCGCGCGGCCAGTGCGTCCTATGCGATGCACGTAATTTTCCGCGTCATCCGGGATATCATAATTAATAACAAGCTCTATGCCTATAACATCTATGCCGCGTGCGGCAATATCAGTGGCAACAAGTATTCTGTATCTGCCTGTTTTAAATCCTGCCAGCGCTTCTTTTCTTTGGCCCAGAGACTTATCAGAATGGATTTCTGAGGCAGTATGGCCTATTGTCTTAATATACCTTGTAATCTTTTTTGCCCCAATTTTTGTCCGGGAAAAAAGAAGAACAGATCCTTTGTATTGCTGGAGAAGTGTTGCCAAAAGCTTATTTTTCGCGTCTTTCTTTACTATAAAAAGCTCCTGTATAATACGTTCCGGGGCTGTGCCTGATGGGGCCACCTCAATATGCACAGGCAATTTCATATGGGCTGCTGCGATCTGTATTATCTCTTTTGGTATTGTTGCTGAAAAAAGCATTGTCTGCCTTTTTTTAGGGATTACATTGAGTATGCGTTCTATATCAGGCAAAAACCCCATATCAAGCATTCGATCTGCTTCGTCTAATACCAGAATGTCAACATCATATAGCGGCGCGGTGCGCCTGCTTATATGATCAACTAATCTGCCCGGGGTCGCTATTATAATTCGCGGGTTTCTTTTAAGCTCATTTAGCTGTATATGCATAGGGGCGCCGCCTATGATAACCGATGTTTTTACGCCAAAAGCCGACCCTATCTTGCGGAATTCCACATCAACTTGCAGGGCAAGCTCTCTTGTCGGGACAAGGATGAGGCACTTGCCTTTTTTTTGAGAGAGCCTCTGCACAATCGGTATAGCAAAAGCAAGCGTTTTTCCTGTTCCTGTCTGAGCCACGCCTATAAGATCTTTTTCCTCTATAGCAATAGGGATGGCTTTATATTGTATAGGCGTAGGAACAGTAAACCGCATCTTGTGTAATATTTCCAATATCTTAGGGCATATCCCCAGCCCATCAAATGAGCTATTCTGTTGGTTTTGCATGTATTTTTCCTCTAGGCGCGCCTTAACGCCGCCTTTTCTTTTTCTCTGGTTATAATATGTTTCATCAAAAACGGCACGGTAGTTAATATAGATACAAATTCTCCGAGCGTAAAAAATCTTACCCTGATGGATTTATTCGCAATCTTTAATATTTTAAGCGGGGTGTAAAATGTAAACTTTATCCTTTTATTTATCTTCTTCAGAGCTGAATGGCTATATGTATCTGAATACACTTCTCCTTTTGCGGTAAGGTGATATTGGGGCATTTTCTCCACCATTTTTCTTATAGGGGAAAATTTATCAGCCCTTAGCTTATTGCACGCCACTGTGTCAACTCCAAGTTCTCTTGCAAATTGCGATATATAAAGCATCTCTTCCTCTGTCTCGCCTATGTTACCGTATATAAAATATCCGTGATAGAATATAGGGTATTTCCTCAGCACATCAAAGGCCTCCCTGAGCTGGGTCCTGCCAAAACCCTTACCAAGCTGCGCGAGTATATGATCATGCGGGGATTCTATGCCGAGTGAAAGCATCTTAAAGCCCGCCTTTACCATCTTTGCTATAAAAGCAGGGTGTTGGGCTATCTCAATACGGACTTGTGCCAGAAAACGTTTCTTTATTTTTCGCTTGATAATCTCATCGCATATAGCTGAAGCTCGTTTAACATTAGTTGCAAAATTATCGTCGCTAAAAAGTATGACATCGGCGTCCAGAAGCTCTATTTCTTCTATAACAGAGCTTATGCTGCGTTCGGCATAAGGTCTTTTCTGGCCCAGCGGGTTTAAGCTGAATGTACAGAATTTACAGTTAAAAGGGCATCCCCTGGCGCTTAATACAGTATCGAATTTTAAATCAGTTATGCGCGTTCCGTATAACGACAGCTGGTATTTCCCTTTCCTTAACCCTCTGTCAGGATATGGGATAATATCTATTTCTGGCAAAGGCCTTATCTGATTATGAAATACCTTACTCTCTTTCCTGTAAGATATGCCTAAAATATCTTCCTTTGGCAAATCTTTCAGTATTTCTCTTATAGTCTCCTCGCCCTCGCCCCTTACAATGATATCTATATTAGGGCAGGCTTGAAAAAGCTCTTCCACCTGTTCTGTTGCCTTGTAGCCCCCCACAACCAAAGGTATATTATCCGGCATAAGATTTAATAGATCACATATATCATTGAATTCTCTATCCCAGCCTATGCTGACACATATGATATCTATCTCTTTGCGGATAAAATCGAGGAGTTTTTCAGGGGTAGAAAGCTCTTCTTCATATCTAAGATCAAGAAGCGTGATCTTCTCTGCAAATCCTTTGGCGCTTGTTGCTATATATTCAAGGCCTGTAGGGGGAAAAAGCCTGTTAACTGAGGCAGTGGTGGTTTTCTTTACACCATAAGGATATAAAAACAACGCATGCTTATATTTCATTCACGCATTATATCATAAGAAATAAAAAAATGCCACAAAAATAATACTAGGCCGCTCTCAGCCCAAGGCATATACTCTCTTTTTATCTAAAATGAAGCCTATAATTCTCTGATTTTGCATGATTGTCTTTTAAAAGCTTTACGGAGTTTTTTATCAAGGTATTTGCTGTAAAAATAGCAACATGGTTCGGTATGCCGCTTGGGGTTTGGGACACAGGGGTCATATCGCACTGGTCATTGACATAATCTATGGGCATATAACGAGATATGCCCTTTTTATCCTTTACAATGGCAATCTCTGTAGAAAACCATACCATGCCCGTTGCCTGGGCTATCTTAACTGTAATATCAAAAAGCGGATTAAATTTATATTTTTTAAACTCATACTCGCTGATATGCTCATACCTGTTTGTCTTATCATCCCACCAGCATGGCAGTATTATGTCAAAAATACGAAACACCCTAAACCAGCATTTTTTACCGTTAAAAAAAACCGGCTTGACTCTTCTTTGCAGCAAGAAATCATCATTAGGATCAAATGTGCGCGCCTTGGCAATGCAATATGGGGTGCCTGTTGCCTGTCTTATTATGCCTTTCTGGCCATAACCTTGCGCTGGTTTTATTATAAAGGGTATCCCTAATCGGGTTTTCTGACTTTTAGTTAAAAATACTTTCTTTGGCTGCCACTTTCTAATTACTATTGTATAGGGGGTGGGCATCTTTAATGCGACTAACTTATGATACATCAGGGCCTTATTTATACCAGCCTGGGTACCATCTGGATCGTTTATAACCATGCCCTCTGAATCTTTAACAGCATAACATATGCGCGAATATAAATCTTCAGGATCATTATATGTCGCATCTGTATCTATCAATATGTCTATATGTATCGTTTGATTATATAAACCACGAAGGGTCTCTTTTGAATTGCCGTCGTAGATCCATAGAAAGGAGAGTTTTTTCTTTTTGCATAATTTCTTTATTATATTTGCAAAATAACAGTCCTCCAGAGAATTCCAGCTTATGGCAATATTATATCGCTTCATAGGATATGCTTATCCGATTTTTTATGGTATAGGAAAGTATAAACACCATACCACTTCGAAAATTGCATAAGGTTATTGCCGAAGGCAATTTTCTTGTTTACCTTTAATTGATGCTACCTGCTCTGCAAGGGCCTTGACCCATTGGTTGTCTTTACCTGTCCCCCAATAAACTGTCCTGTGTGGAAACGGTATCTCAATGCCAAGCTCATCAAAACGGTTCTTTATTCGTCTTCTTAATTCCCTTGCAACCTCCCACTGCTTGATAGGAAGTGTCATCATGCGGAATTTTATTGTAACCTGCGAATCAGCAAAGTCATCTACTCCAAGCATTTCCACATCGCCAAGTATAAGCTTGCTAAAATACTTATCCGACCTCATCTCTTTGCCAATTTCTTTAATAACCTCCATAACATGGTCAACATTTTCCTTATATGCGACACCTATATCAAGGAGCGCCTGGGCATATTCTCTTGTGTAGTTAACAACTGTTTTTACCTCACCGTTTGGAATGACAATAACTCTTCCCTCAAGGTCCCTTAAAGTTGTAATTCTTAAGTTTATATCCTCAACCAGCCCGCCATACTCGCCTATTTTCACAACATCGTTTATGCGATACTGGCCTTCTATCAAAATGAAGAGCCCGTTTATTAAATCACGGATAAGATACTGGCCCCCAAAACCAAAGGCAATGCCTGCTATACCAGCACCAGCTATCAAGGGCGCAACATTTAAACCATGGTTTTCAGCTACCACATAAAAGATAGTAAGAACAATGGCAATGGTGCCAATCCATTTGAAAAGCTTCGCGACAGTTTTTATGCGTAACGTGGTTTCACTCTCGCGGATTACATCCTTATGGGTCATCGCTTGTTCAAATTTTTTAACACCTATTTTCAATAACAGCAATAACACTAATCCGACAATGATAACTACTAAAGACCTTGTTATGCTTTCCAGCAGTCCCGTTCTCATATTATCTTTTTTAGCAGTCGCTGCTGCGCCCATTCTCTCCTGGGCCTCTTTAAGCTGTTCTTGGGCAAGTTCGGCTTTTTGCTGGGCCTGCTGCACCTTTTTTTCCAAAGCGCTTAATTTCGCCTCAGATTCCTCGATTGGCATATCAGAAGAGCCCTGGCTTATTACAGTACCTTTTTTATCGTTTTGCGCCAACGAGGACACACAATAAAAACACGATAATGCTAAGGCAACAAACAGCACGGTAAGAATCCTTAAGTTATTTCTTTTCATGGAAAAACCTCTCATTCTTTATTTCTCCTATTTATAAATTATTATACAGACACATGGAATATAAATCAATGGAAAAAGATTAGGCTCAAGAATTCCGCAACATGTCCT
>Ga0268281_1000483_pt1 | contig 29691 bp, 23 predicted proteins | sample saktaG_10_FD_190134 | JGI IMG/M metagenome (GOLD analysis project Ga0268281, IMG submission 190134) | Saline water microbial communities from Sakinaw Lake, British Columbia, Canada - sak_2011_5_24_50m | ecosystem: Environmental > Aquatic > Non-marine Saline and Alkaline > Saline ...
TGATTTTCTCCATCATTCAAGCATGCCTCCCCCGGAATCCCGATTACTATTTCTTATCCCTTTTCAGCACGCTGGCATAAAATCCCGACAGGTCATTTTTGAGCTTTTGATGCGCAATCGGGTACGTATACATCATGTGTCCCGCCGGATACGTAAAAATATGGATGTTGTCGAGGCGCTCACTGGGAATATCGAGATGATTGAGGGCATAAATGGTGGCGTCATGGACGCATGCTAGGTCAAACATGCCGATACCCACAAATACGCGAAGCAGCTCATTGTTCCGCAACGCCCGGGCAAGATCGGTCACCGTCTCGGGATATCCCATCTTCGGATCTTCGGCCCCCTCGCTGCGCGCGCCCGAACCCCAGTCCCACAAAGGTTCGGCTTCCACATTAATCCTGTCGTACTCCACCAAGGTTGTAAACTTGAGATCGCCCTTCAGGTACGCGTTGAACGCGGTCGCCACCGGCCCGCCGATATTATTCATCAGGGGATCATCCGCAAAGATACTGTTAATACAGGGGCCGGTCACCCTGCTGTCATAGTAGCTGACGGCCTTCCTTTCGTCCTGGAGCAGGTGGGACATAAATGTGAGCATCGGTACCCGCAGGTTGTATGACAGGATGAGATCAACGGGCATACTCGTATACTGTGAGAACTGCCGTGCGATATCGCGCCTCTTGCCGGGCGACAGTGTATTGCCCTCCCAGAGCGCCCGGGCATATTCGTCCGAACTCCACGCACGAACCTTCACCAGAAGCTCATCCAGGGGCATCTTTTGAAATAGCGGGTCGATTTTGTGGTGATACCACGCCGCTGTTGCCATTTCGGAAATGCTCAGAATATGAGGAACGTCCAATCCGACCTGAGACATCATGGTCGCATAGGTAAGGGCCGGTGAAATAAAAATAAGTCCCGCCGGATATAGCCCCATGTCCTGAACATATGACGAGAGACCGGCAGTCCTGATACCGCCATAACTCTCGCCGGCAATGAAAACCGGCGACTCCCACCGTTCGTTTTCAGTAACATAAGTCCTGATAAACTGGCCGACACTCTCCACATCCTGGGCAACACCCCAGAACTCTTTAAAATCGTCCCGCGGTATAGCCCGGCTGAACCCTGTTCCGACTGGATCGATAAAAACAAGGTCTGTAAGATCCAGCAGAGTATTCGGGTTGTCTCGCACACCATAGGGGGGATCGGTAATGTGGATACCGTCGCCCAGCGAAACTGTTTTGGGGCCAAAGGCAGCAATGTGAAGCCAGATAGAGGCTGATCCGGGACCGCCGTTATAACAAAACGTGAGCGGTCTGCGCGTCGGGTTGGAAGTGCCCTCTTTCACGTAGGCAACATAGAAAAAACTGGCTTTCTGCTCGCCCTTCTTGTCGTAAAAAGGCAGAAACCCCGCCGTGGCGGTATAGGCAATCTTTTTCCCGTTCACCGTCACGTAATGTTGCGTGACCGACGGTTTTTCCGGGATGGACACATACCGCGCTTTTTGCTGTTCCGCTAATGGCGGTGAAGGCTGTTTGCCTTCCGGCACCTGTTGTTCCGCGCCTGTTGAGGTAACCGCAGCCATACAGAATATGAAAACAAAGGCCAGAACCGTGAAAACTCTCATTGACTTACGTTTTTTCATTCTATCCTCCTATCTCCAGTCTTTCTTGTATGTTCTCTATCATTATTGATGATTTTGTGAAAAGTAAAAATCGGACACTTTTGTCATTTCCGCGAGAGCAGGAATCCCATGGAAACGAGAATCCAAATAATCCGCCAGCTCCTTTGCGGGGCCGACAGCCACAACATCAACCTCACCTTCCTCAAACTCTCTGAAACATCGTTTGCATACTTTCATGTCTGAACTCCTCCGTACATGAAATGTAAATCTGTCCCCAATTTACACAATCATGTCCATATGGCTATAAGACCCATAAAACCAAACGCGGCAACTATTAGAACGAATTTCAGCCACCGGTTTTCCTTCTTTTCAAAGACCTCCCCGATGATATCCAGAACGGCGATATAAAGGAATGTTCCTGCAGCCAGCGCATCAAAAACGGCTTCAATCTGTGTTGCCGTCATGCTCGTTGTCAGTATGGAAAAAGCTATTCCAAGAATAATTCCCAGAGGAGTCATAAAGGAGAAAAATGCAATGCTTCCGGCGGCCCTCCGCGAAGGAATCCCCGCTCTTTTCAGGCTGACACCGAGAGCAAACGCGGCGGAGCTTTTATGGGCAATAATGGCAATAAATATAATGGCAGAAGAAATCAGTGTCTTCTCAAGCCCCAGAGACACACCGGCGATAATTGAGTGAATGGACAAAACAAGCAATAGTATAAATGGATATATGGGTTGCCCTTCAGACATTGCGTTAATAGCCTTTTCCCTGACTAAAACCTTTTCAAGAAAAAGTACCAGAAGAAATCCGCATCCACACACAAGGGGAGCCAGGGGGTAGTCGATGTCAGGGGCAAATGATTTGAATTTTTCACTGGCATCTGAAAGCATGTGAATGAGGCCGGCGCCAAGGAATATACCTCCCGCAAATGCGTTGCCGAGTGATAATAGCCTTTCACCCCGTTCCGACATACCAATCCTCAGCGGCGCCAATCCACCGGCAAGACCCCCGATAATAATAAGTAATATAGCCGCAATCTTAAACAACAGAATTTCCATGGGACTGACTCCTTTTATGATTACTGCTTAAGAATATTGCAATATAGACGTAATACAGGAACGCTACCCGGATTATTTTTCCCGTGCATGGAAACGTATTCGGGATTTGTCTCCCGTAGAAAGACCCTTATAGAACCTCTCTTATACGAGATAGAGATCCTCCGCCTGGCGCAGGAGCCACTCCCTGAAATCGGGGCTGGCGATGCTGATAATGGCGAGCGCTCGCTCTCTGGTGGACTTTCCCTTCAAATTGACTGCCCCGAACTCGGTCACGAGATAGTGCACATCCATCCGCGGCGTGGTCACTGCTGTCCCCGGTTCGAATCGAGGAACGATACGTGAAATCGTCCCCTTGTCCGCTGTGGAGTAAAAGGCAAGGATAGACTTTCCACCTCTGGAATTGAACGCGCCGCGGACATAATCTAGCTGTCCTCCGGTACCGCTGTACTGTGATCCTCCGAGGAACTCGGCATTGGCTTGTCCCAGAAGATCCACCTCCAGTACGGAATTGATGGAAACCATAAAATCGTTTTGCGCGATGACGGACGGTTCGTTGGTATAAGAAACCGGGTAGCTCTCCATACTGGGATTGTCGTTCATAAATTCGTACATCCGGGTATCGCCCTGGGCCACGGTAAAGATATGTTTCAGAGGATGAAGGGTTTTTTTCCGCCCCGTTACCACCCCCTTTTCAATCAGGTCAACCATGCCGGGGACGAAAAGCTCCGTATGTATCCCCAGATCTTTGTGATCGGTAAGATAGCCCGTGATGGCATTGGGAATCGCCCCGAAGCCGAGCTGAATCGTTGCCCCATCGGGAATCATCTCGGAGATAGTACGCCCAATTGTTTCCGCCTCCGGTTTCGGGCCACCGGGACTCATTTCCAGTAGAGGCTGATTATGTTCCACCAAGGCATCAACTTCGGAGATGTGAAGGAGGGAATCCCCGAAAACGCGAGGCATTCTTTCATTGACTTCTACAATAAGCCGCCTGGCGTGCCGGGCTGCCGTCGAGGTAAAATCGTTTGCCGTTCCAAAACTGAAAAACCCCGCTTTGTCCATTGGAGACACCGTTGTCACCATGCAGTCGATCTCCATGAAATCGCGGCAGAGTCTGGGGATCTGGTGAAAGTAGTTGGGAATGAAGTTATCGAGTCCTACCTTGACCTTCCCTCGATCATATGCGCTGACAAACCAGGTATAGGCTTCTATGCAATCGCTAAGATCGGAAGTCAGCACCGTTGTTGCGGCATGCTCGATAGGAAGCAGCGAATAGATCTTGATGCCCTTGAGGTCGCCGGCCCGGGCCCGGTCGGCGATTGCCGAAAGCAGGGCGGGCGGTTCGGCGATAGTTAGTCCATGGACGACAATATCGCCGTTTTGTATCAGCGCTATGGCCTTCTCCGGCGTAGTGAGCTTTTCCCGGTATTCTGCTGCGTAGGTTCCCATAATTCACCTCCCTGTGGAATTGCATATTTGGACAGGAATGCATGCGCATTCTTAGATGTTATCCATATTGTCGGGCCAGCAGCGTCGCAACGGATTCGTCAAAAAGGTCCCGCTTGGCAATACGATCGAAGGCTGCCATAAGGTCGGGAACACGAACGCGTGTTTTCTGATCGCCGTGAAAATCTTCCACAATCTTGCCGCGGTGCATCATAATAATACGATTCGGAAGGTCCACCGCCTGCTGCATGGAGTGAGTTACCATGAGTGCGGTCAGTTTTTCATGGTCAACAATATCTTTAGTAAGTTCAGAGATCTTTGCGGCGCTTTTGGGGTCCAGGGCGGCGGTGTGTTCATCTAAAAGCAGCAGTTTAGGACGCAGCCAGGTTGCCATCAGAAGTGTAAGCGCCTGCCGCTGACCACCGGACAATGTGCCTATGGGATTATCCAGGCGGTCTTCCAGCCCCATTTTCAGGACTCGAATTTTATCCGCAATCTCATCGCGGACAGATTTTGTAACTGCGGTGCCCAACCCCCTGGACTTTCCCCGGCGCATGGAGATAACAATATTCTCGGCAATAGTCATGCCCGGCGCTGTCCCGGCAAAAGGATTCTGAAAAACACGTCCCACCAGATGAGCGCGGCGATATTCCGGCCAGCGGGTGATATCCAGGTTATTCAAATGAATTGAGCCTGCATCCGGTTCAAAAGTCCCGGCCACGGCATTGAGCAGCGTGCTTTTCCCGGAGCCATTGGTGCCGATCACAGCGGTAAAACTACCTTCTTTGATATGAAGACTTACTTCCTGGAGTGCCCGTACTTCATTTGGTGTATTCGGCAGAAATGTTTTTAGGATTCCGTTAATTTTGAGCATAGCGAGATCCTCCGGAGATTTTCTTTTTCAGGGTGGCAATCCACGAGGGCGCGACCAGGGCCGCAAAAACAAACAGGGCCGTCACCAGCTTCAGATCATTAGGATTCAGTCCCCACCTGAGAGCAATCGCGATTAAAAGTCGGAAAAGAATTGTCCCCAGTATCGTCCCGGTTATGGCGAGTCCCAAACCGGCTTTGCCAACCAGCGCTTCACCGATAATGATGCTGGCAAGTCCCCATACCATCATACCGATACCCATCTGAACATCGGCAAATCCCTGGTATTGAGCCAGAAGCGCTCCAGACAGGGCAACCAGTCCATTGGCAAGAGCCAGACTGAAAACAATCATGGTTTTATTGTTGAGTCCCTGGGCCAGTACCATTTGAGCATTATCCCCGGCAGCCCTCAGGGCGGTCCCTAAATGGGTCAGCAGAAACCGGAAAATCAGCGTGCCGATAAGGATGCAGATAAACAGCGTTGTTAAAAAGGTTGCCAGATCGGTAGAGGATATCATCCAGCCCAGGGTATTGATTTTTTCGGCGCCGCCGGACATGAATGCAATAAACGTTTCCATGGCTCCTGATACAGACGGCACATCCAGCAGTGGAATATTACTGCGTCCCATTATCCGCAGATTCACGGAATAGAGGGCCGTCATAACCAGAATTCCGGAAAGCAGCTCCGGAATTTTAAACCGGGCATACAGCAGGCCGGTGACTGCTCCGGAGAGAAAACCGCCACCCATTGCCGCCAGAGTTGCCAGCCAGGGATTCCAGCCTGCACTGATCAGCACTGCCGCAAGGGAAGCGCCCAGCGTAATGGATCCGTCCACTGTAATATCCATAAATCGTATCATTCGGAATGAAATCAGCATGCCCAGCGAGAGCAGACTGAGTATCAGTCCCATTGTAAACGCGCCGATGACCAGACTCATAACAACACCTCCGGATTGAGAACGGGACCACACCAGCAGGCGCCACGGATTAACGCGCTTTCTCCGAGCCCAATCGCCGGACGGGCATCATCGATGAGATGCATCACGGCCCGGGGCGGCGGACCGCCGAAAAATCGGGACACAGAGGATCGGAGTTCCAGACGACCGTTTGGCAGCGGCTGATAGGGAAAAATCACCGCATGTATGTGCACCGACAGATCCGGCCGCGACGGCATGGGATACAGCGCCGTAAAATCTTCTCTTTTATAACCTCTCGCGGCAATGCCTGTAATCAGTGCCTGCTCGTGGGCATAGGAACGTTCGCCGCAAAAGCTCAGCCGGTCCCGGACATCCGGCCAGGCCAGAAAATCATCCCGGCGGGACATATCCGCAGACTGCACAAGAGATGCCCCCACCAGACCTTCAATTTCGCCGAGAACAACAAATCCGGCCGCATCCGCACCGGTGAGTTCAAATACAGTATCAATAATTTTACTGATCTCATTCACGGGATTTTCATCAATCGGGTTAAACCGAAACATATGGGACATATCACCTGAATATTTAAGCATCTGCCGGCATTTCAGCTCCGGAATGTACTTTTTTTCCGCAATAAGGTAATCCGGACGACCCCGCTCATCGGGAGGCTGCAACGCCACATGTCCCGCCGCGGCTACAAACTCTCCGCCCCCGGAGGCATCACCGGAATCCGCACCCTGAAAGGCTTCACCAATCCCGAAGCCAAAATCATTCATGCCGAAAACGGTTTCCTTCTCTCTGCCGGAGTTGGCAGATATTTTTTCAAACAGTTTGTCCACCCTGGTAAGGGTCAACCCTGAATCCCCTGCGAGGACATAGTGCTCCCGATCCGGGCGCGCCAGAACGCTTGATTCACCGGATTCCGCAGGAAAATCCTCGGGGAAATCCGGGCTGAGCCACTCCCCAAATCCGGTGACTGTTATCGTATCCCGCACAAAATCCGTGGACCGAACCAGCCTGAACGTACCGCCGACCTTCAGAAGCTCTTTGTACACAATAAGCAGAGACCGGATCCCGGCGGAGCTCAAAAAATTCAGGCCGGAGACATCCACAAGTACCTGATGTTCTCCTTCCCTGATATGTTTGAGAAGCGTTTCCGAAAAAAGATCAGACCAGGAGGCGTCCAGCCGTCCCTCGGCCTGTATCAGTAGATATTTACCATGTTTCGAATGTGTCAGCTGCATAGTCTATCCTGTAATTAATTACGATTTAGTATTTCACCGGAAATTCGCCCTTTTCTGATACGGTGTAGACTTGGACAGTTCCACAACTTCTATGGATGCAGTGGGTTCAATGGGAAGGGACGCCGGACTCACACCGACCAGTACCCGGGCAGCCATCCGTCCGCTCTGCCGCCCCCAGCTGGCATAATTATCACCCATACCCCCGGTGGCTCCTTTTTTGATCAGATCCATTTCCGTCACAAAAATTGGAATATTTTCTGCCCTGGCTACTTTGTAAATACTGGGAAATCCCGTCGTCGCCAGATTGTCCGCCGAAAGGATAATCGCATCCGCGCCGCGCTGAATTACTGATTGGGTCGCCATAGAAAGATCAGACACGGTAGATGCCGTGGCTTCAATAATTTTTATGTTGCGGGCTTTACCTGATTTTCGAAGTTTTTCCACGGATATCATGGAATTATCCTGGGACGGATCATAAATAATGCCTGCGGATTTCAAGGCCATATTGTGGCACATTGCCATTTGAAGCACAGCATCCACGGGCGGATTGTCATGCACACCGCAGACATTGGCCGGACGTCCGCCGGGAAACAGATTCAGCTTTTTCGGATCACTGGCAACTGTAAATACAATGGGAATCTCTTTAATCTTTTTAACAGCAGCCATAAGAACCGGCGTTGTCACTGTAATCAACAGATCAGGGCCGGATGTCACCACTTCATCCAGGATCTGCGTAAGCTGTCCCATGTCGCCCTGGGCATTATATCTGGTCAGCACATAATCGGTGCCGGCCGCAAACCCCAGATCTTTGAGACCCTTTTCCACCCCGGCCTCCGCCTGATCCAGAGCAGCATTGTTTACAAGATTTACCATGGCAATCCGCGCAGGCTTTTTCCGGAGAACACATGTATTGAAATATCGGTCTGCCCTTTTCAGCAGCGCGTCCGGAAAGATGATATTATATTGCGCCGCCGCCTTCAAATCCAGGGTCAGCTCATTCTTCCCGCCCGTACGAATGGGAATATTGGCAGGCTTTTCGCCGAGCATCACACGCACCGCCAGCTCCGCCGTCGAGCGTCCGTCACTCCAGGGACCCGGCGCGCAGCTCATCAGTGCCCCGCTGCCCATAAGTGAGCTGTCTTCCGCCAAGACCGGAATTCGATACGCTCTTGCAGCTTTCAGGATTGCCGGCAGTCCGTTGGCAACAGTATTATCTCCCATCACAAACACGAGATCGACGTAACACGACAGAAGACCCTGGATATTTTCCGGGATTTCACTTGTATTAAAGACCGCAACCTTTACCAGCTCAAAGGAGAGATCCCTGAGCATCGGTTCCATATCCGCGGTCTCTTTCACGGAATTAGCTTCCGAAGGATTATAAAGCGCACCCACACGCCGGGCACCCGGAAACAGTTCACGGGCCCGTTCAAACAATTCTCTGGACGGCAGCTTCTGCCACACGCCGGTCACATTGGGAAGATGATGATCCAAACTCTTCCCCACGCCGGCTTCCAGAGGGGCGGACACAATGCCGAAGACGATCGGGAGATCACCGCCGTGCGCGATCGCGCTGCCGAGTGAGGGCGTGGACATGGCAACCAGAACGTCCGGTTTACCACTGCTAAGTCCGCGGGTCACCTGAGGCAGCATGGACATCTCACCATTGGCATGATTTATCGTCAGCTCCAGATTCTTTCCCTCAACGAATCCCAGCTCTGTCAGACGCTCTTTAAATCCTCCGATGGCCTCTTCAAAAACGGGCGCCGGCACAATATAGCTCAAGGCAATCTTATATGTGCGCCCAGGCCGCGGTCTGAGCATTTTGCCCTGAGATTTTTTCTGTGTTTCAAGACGGGATTTTATTGCAGAGGTAAGGCGCCAGCTTTTGGAAAATCTTTCTTTCAATTGTCCGACATTCACACCGAGTTGTTCCGGCATCATATTGCTGATTCGGAAATCCGACGGCGACCGGCCGTTCAAAATTGCCGTAGCTATTTCACCGGTATAGCGCCCTACCGTAAAATAATCGGCTCCAAGCCCCAGCAGCACGCCTTTATTCGTATCAGTGGGATCATTGGAAAAAACCGGGATTCCATCCTGCTGCGCCAGGTGAACAATCATTCCCACTGACGCGATTGCCACAGTATCCCCACCGATCCAGACCGCCTGAATGCCTTTGGACAGCAGTGAGCGAAGGGCCTCCTGCACTTCGGACGGATTTGTTGCCGTCGCCTCCACAAGGGTAATCCCCAGTTCAGCACAGACGGCTCGGGCTTTAACCAGACAGGCCTCGGAACACTGTTCCCCGGGATTCCAAACTACACCGACCCGGGACAGTGAGGAATTCATTGTTTTTGCCAGGCGAAATACATTCTCCACTGGCTGAAATGTTCCGATTCCGGCCATATAGGGCGGATGGTCTTCCGCATTAGGACCGGTAATACCCACCCCCGCGCCATAGGGATCTGTCACCGCGCCGAACACATGAGTTCTCTTTACCGATTGGTTCGCCTTGGCCACCACCTGCAACGCCACAGTGCTCGATGTGACAATCAGATCATAATCACCCTTTACGATCTCACCGGCAACCGCATTGGCTGTACTGAAATCACCCTGCGGATTAAACAGGTGCAGATTACTGCCGCCCGGAGCGATCTTTCCGGCTTCTTCGAGATACGACCGAATACCCGCAACATGCGAATCCAGCAGCGGCGTCGATGTAATCTGCATCACCGCGATATCCTGGTACTTCTCATCACCATGTTGACCGGCACCCTCCCGGCGACCCATATCTGTTATCAGGAGCAGGGCGGATGTTGCAAGTATCAGGGCTATCGCCAGCCAAAGATGTTTCAACAATTTCGTCATATTATAATCCTCTGCATCAGGCGCCATTCACACATTGTCCGGTTTGCCACAGACAACCCTTTCCAGGTCGCCATCGCAAGACCATCGATCAGTTTGACCTGAATTAATGAGTCTAATACAAGTAGAATGAATGGTTAAAAGGTGCTTTTTGCAGCCGAAAGAATAGTAGATATCTCATTGTGTGTCAATGGGAAAGCGGTCCAAACGTAGTGTGGTCATAATCCCATTGACACAAGAGTTTTTTCCTTATACTCACTCTACCGAAAGACGTTTCTTATCGGGACAGAAGACAGTAGAAGGGGATTGAAATGCAAACGACCAATTTTTTCATGTCAACTCCTTATTCTCAAGACGTCAGAATCTGGAAGCGATCAGGACAGAACCTGACAGGGACTCCCTTTTTGCGGAGAGATTATAAGAAAGACGGCAGTGTGTGTCAATCGGGTAATAACCGAAACATGCAGAAAGAGCAAATCAACCTTGGCCAGGCCATTTTCAAATAGAACTGAAAACCTCCTGTGCGTTTTGGCCACGCCAGTATATGCTCAGAGTGCCAAGTATTATTAGAACAATACCTTAAGACCAATATTGAACAGATGCGACCTGTTCCCGTCGCTTCCCTGTAGCATACAGTCGTAATCGAGATAACCTGTTATATTTTTGCTGAATGACGCCCTCAGGCTCGCGCCCAAGAGTAGAGAGTCACTCACCCCGTCTCGGCCCGAGATGTCGAAGGAAGGCCCGACCCCGGTGAACCGGCAGCGAAGCGATTCCGAGCCAGCCAGGTAATCATGATCCCACCGGGCCCGTAATTCCGTGATTAAAACAGCCCTTTTAAACGGGAAGGACCTTGCGGCATGGACACCCAGCAGGCTCAGCAGTGAATCTGAATCAGATGAATTGACTGTCAGGTCTGCCGCGCCGGCACCTTGTTCTCCATACCCCTCCTCGTGAAGATAGGCATATTCCATCCCCACGGTCGGACCGAATTTCCATTGGTTAAGGGTCCAATCATGCCCGGCGTTTACGGAGACGAGGCAGTCCTGCCCGTCATGTCTGCTGAGAGCCGTTCGGCCCAGAAAGGCAATCCAACGCTCCGAGTCGAACCGGTTCTGTCCGAAGCCAAGCACCGACTCCACATAGTATCCGCCGCCCTGTGCTCCGTTATCCCACAGTGCGTAAAGCAGACCTCGATATGAGTCATTCTCGCTGTTGCTTCGTGAGTCTATCTCATCAAGGCGTGTTTCGGTAAATGCGCCTGCAATACCACCTCTCAGGCTGCCATTGATCCGAAATTCAATCCCCAGCATGAAGCCCCACGCTTTTTCCCGAAAGGCTGGGCTCTCGGAGGTGTCTCCGTACCTGGCATAGGATCCAAGGGTGGTGAACCACATGTCGGAATCGGAGGTCAAGGGTCCCTCTGCGGCATTGCTGCCGTTACGGGGCTCTTCCAGCAGTCCCATAGCTGGCACCCAATTGTCGGCAGAGGCCAGCATCGGCCCTCCCATGGAGGTCTGGCCCGCCTCCGGATTGCGCTGACTCCGCAGTTTCCTTCCGCGAACACGGATATGGTTTATGCTCCTGCCGGCATTGCCCAGCGCTATGGCACCCGCCCCGGCATGAAGCCTTGGCATCAGATCGTCCATGGTACCGCGGACTCCTCCAAGGCCCAAAGTATCAATCTGATTGAGAATATCGGCCATGTCGCCGGCGGCCGAGGGGCGGATCTGATTCAGGGTACTGCCCATACTGGACTGGTCCCCGTCCGCTGCCAGTGACTGATAGCTGTTTCGGGTAATGTTCATGGACAGCGCATTAGGGGTTGGGCTGCTCAATACGGCATTGAGTACTGCAGGGGTGCCAGTCTGGTCAAAGGTCCCCTGGAGCGTGCCTGCGGTCAGGAATGTGTAATCGCCTGCGGTAGCGTAACCATATGGCACAACCTGTAGGGTGCCGCCCTGAATATCGGCAGTGCCCGTGACCGCCAGAAGGTCGGAGGTGTCATCGCCCACCTCAGTTTCCAGAACTGCGCCGGCAGCGTGGGTGTAGTCCCCGGTAATGGTTAGTGTGCCGATGGAGTTGCCAGGCGCTACTATGCCTCCGTTAAGGACGTTGCCCGTCAGTGTGCCGTACCCCCCGAGCGTGCCCGGGGCTTCAACTGTTGTCGGTCCGGAAATAGCGCCGTTTATACACAGCCGGCCTCGCTGGATGCCGATGGAACCAAAGTCTGATCCCCCCGTCAGGGACCAGTCCTCTCCGTTCATTGTCAGCGTCTCAACGCGCTTGAAGATCTCATCCTCGATGCCGGTACCCTGTAGTTCCACAGAGTCATCATTTCCCCAAAGGCTTACAATCCCCAACAGGTCTGAACCCGTCTGGAGGATCAACCGTATCTGAGAATTATTAGAGTAGCTAGAGTAGATAGAGTAAGGGCTCGGCGCTGACACCAGGATACTGCCGCTGTTTACAATTGTCGCACCGCCAGAAACCTCTATCCCAGATGCCCACCCCGTGCTCGTCGCGGCTTCGATCCGGCCCGTGTTGGTGACGGTCGTGGATCCACCTCCGCTGGCGAGGTGTAGTCCCATTGAGGGTGCGCTTGAGGAATTTGCGATGATATTGCCGCTGTTTACAATTGTCGCACCGCCAGAAACCTCTATCCCAGTTACCTCTCCCGAATCCGCTGTGGCTTCGATGCGGCCCGTGTTGGTAAGGCTCGCGGGTCCGCCACTGAGTAATACTCCTGTCGCGGATGTGCTTGAAGCGGTTGCGAGGATCTGGCCGTTGTTGACAACAGTACTCTGAGAGCGGCTGTCGGTCCACACACCGTATGCCCTAGCATTAACACCCTCGGCCTTGGCAGTAATCTGTCCGTTGTTTTGAAGATCAACCTCACTGCCGCCGTTGAACAGCAAAATCCCATAGGCCAATGCCTGATCGTTCGCAGCAGTAGCGCTGGCGAAGATCTGCCCGGCATTTTGGACCTCATAGGCCTGGGCGCAGATCCCGTAGGAAATGGCCTGGTTTTGAAGGCTGCCTGCCGTGGAATTAATCAGGCCCTGATTGGTGACGCTCCCCTGCGGCCCGCCCCACAAATACACGCCTCTGGCCGTCGCCAAATCGGTATCTGCCGCGGCAGTGGCAGATAAGACACCGGTATTGATCACGGAACTTGCTGTGCCTGTCCAAATATCCACGGCGTGCGCGTTCGTGGTCCCGCCCGCGCTCCAGGGAACGGCCTGGACTTCTCCCGCATTCTCCCGGTGAACGTCTTCCCCGCTCCAGGGCGCATCAAGGATATATGACACCTCCATGCTTGCCTTGGCAGAGGTGTACCGTATCCTCATGTAGCCGTCTTCGCCCCAGCCTGTGCCCCAGCTGTTGCGGAGGATCCAGTATCCCATCCCGGCGTCACCGGGATCGTCCTCCCAACCTACCAGGGATACTGCATGGTTTGTACTGCTATAGTATGGCACGATATCATCGATCACAGTGTTCGTGTTCTGAAAGATGCCGCCTGTGTAACCATCGAAGTCCCCATCAACAAGGACGGCGGCATCAACCACACCAAGATTCTGGATGACCCGTTTGGCCGTCTCAATGTCATTAGGGGGTATGCGATACCATTCGGCGAAGCTGGTGCGTGGTGCATCCCAGTGGTGGTTATCCGGACCGGGATCGCTCGTGACATAGGGAAAGTCTGCCTCCAGAGGCACACCATGTTCCACAATTCCGGTTAATTCTTCATAATCCCAGCTGGCTCCGTTACAACCATCAAATCCTTCATATAGCGGGCTCAGGCTCCAGATAATGAAGGATTCGGAAAGGTCGATTGCTGCGGTGTCATAAAGGCTATGATGCCGGTTATAGACGCTCTCGGCAGCCGCCAGAGCGCCGAAGGCATAGCAACTGCCGCAGCTCCCCTGATCCCGGACCGTACCGATATACGAATGGCCGTTGATATCCCGAAGATCAAAGGACGAAGGAGGCTGCCCGGCAAAGGAAATCCCACAGGCAAGAAAAACTCCCAGCAGACAAAATATGTATTTCATAAACCTCTCTCACTTTTCTTTTAAGGACTTTCGTTTTTGCGGAGAAAGTATAAGAAAAACGATTTCTTGTGCCAATAAGACAATGACCACAATATGTGCTATAGGGCGCCGATGATCATAGAGGGTTAAAATCAGTACATGAGATCAATCTGATTGAGCATAGTCTCTCAAGAAAGGACCCCTTCTTCGATCCTTTCCCCAGCGAGAGATCTGTTACGGCAACGCGATTGATCAGGCGGATTTTATCGCCCCACCATTCTTTCTGACGATAGGCCCAGGGGTTGTGAATAGCATAGGGCCTGTCGTGAACCATTCCGAGGAACAACATTATGTGTCCTCTCATGTATAGAAGAGTGCACCCACCGATTGCTTTCCGGGACAAAAGATCAAGCTTTATCTCTGCTGGCGTATTGTCAACGTATTCTCCTGTCAGGATTCCCACCTGAGACTGTTTCGAAGAATTCCTCGGCAGCGATATTCCGACGGTTGCAAAAACCTCCTGGACAAAACGGGAACAATCCTGCTCGCCATACATTCCACCCCATCCATACGGTGCGTTGAGCAGTTCAAAGGCCTGCCGTATAATATTGCGAGGGGTGTATGACAGATATCCTTTATGAACATCTTCTCCCCGTATATACCCCACTTTTTTCAAGAGCCTTCCGTCTTCTTTTCGAAAGGGCAGAGTGATCCGGGCGACGCCGGAATCTTTTTTTCCCAAGAGTGGAAATTTTACACCCATTCTCGCATAGTCATAATAAACCGTCATATTCAAATCCAGAAATATTTCCCCCTTCGGCTTTGTTACTACCGCGAAAGAGGTCCCGCCGGGAAATTTTTCTAAATCATCCAAACTGCAGAGGGCCACATTTTCCACCGGAACCCAGCCCGAATCGAGTTGATCCTTAACGTAATACCATTTCCCATCCAGGCTTGTGTGCATGACAGCCACTGGCGTTCCAATATCAAGGGCGCTGTTCTGGAATTCATCGAAGTCTATGTCACAAGGCTTTGCGTATATGGCTTCACCGGTGGGAAACACGCGCTGGTCGGTATAGCGAACAACAAGACCGTATCGTATGTCTATCCCGGATGGAACGGACCCGAGATTCATATTCGCTACCAACTCTTTATAGAGCCGGGTGGTAAGGATGCTGCCGTCTTCGCGATAAAATCGATTTCCCCTGTAATAGGCCAGGATTTCCTCTATTTCTTCAGTCATTTCTTTTCCCGGAAAGGGAGAGGGAAGCTGTGTTATGTCAAGGGTTAATCCCATCTCATCCCTCACGTACAGATTTAGAGTCTCTATTCCTTCCCTGTCTAAGATTATCCTGTCAGGGCAGGGATTACGACCTGTCCAGAATCCGGCTGTCTTCATAGCGCGTTCCGTTTCGGGAAGAAGCGTTGGCGCCGCATAGTACAGTTTTTCCTTCGTCGCGCATCCCGATATTATCACGATACCCAGAAACAGCAGCAAAACTTTTATCAACTGAGAATTGGATTCAATTTTCATGATCGATCGCTCTCATGTTTCATCTTCAGCAGACCCGGAAATTTCCGGGACCTGGAGCATGTTCCGAGATATGACAAGAAATAAGTCAATAAACTTTTAACCTGTAATCTATTGAGCGTATTGTCGCTTCAAAGAAGCATCTGTTTTCAGCCAATTTATGGAACGTAAAAGAGAGGCTGTTTCTACCCGCCGGTATTCTGGCCAAGGCAGATCCCGTATCGGCCCAGTGTCCAGACGCTTCGCTCAAAGAGGTTTGTGATATAAAGAATGAGAGAGCGTTCCTCGAGGGAGAGGTCTTTTTCCGATGAGAGATAAATACTGCGGATTTTCTCCATCACCTGCCCTTTGTCTGAGGTCAGGGTTATCAAAATATCCAGATCGATTTCATCGGCGGATTCCGTTGCTTCTATGGCGGTGAGCAGGATGGCGTCGAGGCTTTCAACAATGTTCATCGAGAGTTTCCCCGGCTCTCCCTCTCCTGTTTTTCCCTCCAGCGTTTTGCAGAGACCGTATACATTGTCTTCGAGCGTTGCCACCAGGGTATGACGATTTTGCACGTTGAGAAGGGTCTCCGACGTCGAGAGATTGAGGTCCTTATGGAAGACATCGGTAACGAATAACTGTATCTCCGAGGAAACTTCGCCAAAGGCATTATGGTATGTGTCGAGGCCAACAGTCCCTGCTGTTGTCCCCGGGCGAAGCCTTTCGAGGTAAAGTGGTATGCGTTTCAGTAATCTGAAAATCTCTTTCTCGATCAGAAGAATCGCCGTTTCTGGATCATCTACGGCATGTTCGTGAATGAATTTGATCTTTGAGAGGGCCTCTTCTTCCAGTGGCGGCCAGAAATGGGTCAATATCCGATAATAGGGTGTAAGGAAGAAGGATAGGATGAACGGAATGAAAAAGTTAAAAAGCAGTACGACAAGGGCCGCCTGATGTTTTATGTCGCCGGACAGGAGACCGACAAATGCCTTGACCAGCGGGATATCGGTATACAGTTCGATATAGAACATGGTTACAAAAATGACGACGCCGAACAGATTAAACAATACCTGGGCCATAACCGATTGTTTGGCGGAGCCCTTCAGGCTCGATGAAAGGACAAAAGTTGTGAGGCTGGAACCTGCATGGACACCATAGATAATCATGAGCGTCTGATCCATGGTAAAAATGCCCGCATTGGTCATAGTAATAGCGATTATAATAATGCCGATGGCCGTCTGCGAGATAAAAGCCAGTACACCGCCGATTACGAAAATGAGTATATATGAATCTTTCAGAGTGAGGAGAAGAGACTTAAATCCGGGGTACTCGGCAAAGGGTGCCGCGCCCGTGCTCAACATGTTCAGCCCGAAAAAGAGAAGGGAAATGCCGAACAATGCACCCAGGGCATGATTAAACCGTGCCGGTTTTTCAAAGGCGTAACAGGTGCCGGACAGACCAAGCAAGAGGAGAACAACGTATTTGATATCCAGTACCGCAATCAACACCAGCGTCGAACATCCGGCATTCGCCCAGAATATTATGGGCAGGGATTTTCGGACCGTCAAGAGGCCGCTCGATACAAGGCTTGCAACGATAAAGGTGGCAACCGATGTACTCTGCGTGATGAATCCTGAAAGGGCGCCCCATATCCCAGCGATAAAACCATTGTCGGTAAACCTTGAAATAAAGAGTTTGAATCTTCGGCTGGTCATCTGTTTCAGATTGCCGCTGACCATCCGTATTCCGACAAAGAACAATCCCAGCCCACCAATGAGCATGGCAAAAGATTCGAAGTGCATGGAAACCCACCATTTTCCTTAAACAGAAATAACTTGAATTGTCTGATTAGTACAATAATCACCGTGGAAATGCAAAGCAAACTTGAACAAGATAATGCTTGATATTTCTGTATGGTTATTACATATAAGAAGTGGCCTTGTCTTAGTTTTTAACGAGTAACATTCAGGTTTTGTGATGATGTCTATAGGTCTGGGAGGAGAATGGTCTTATGGAGTTGAATGTAAAGAATGAAGAAAAGGGGACACTGGTATCCGTCACTGGCAGAATGGATGCCGTTTCATCGCCAGAGTTTGAAAAGGAACTGGGAAGGTTGATCGATGAGGGGAATGTCAATTTTGTCATCGATTTCGCCAAACTTGACTACATAAGCAGTTCCGGCCTCAGGAGTGTTCTGGTGACGGCTAAGAAGCTCAAAGGGAAAAAAGGGCAGATACTGCTCGCTTCTCTTCAGGCCGTCGTAAAAGAGGTCTTTGAGATTTCGGGTTTCAGTACCATCATCCCCATTCATGAATCTGTGAAAGAGGCAATGGCGGCCCTGTAATTCTCAGGTAAGATTTTAACCACAGGAATACATTGGGTATTTTGAGGATTGAAATCTGAGTCTGACTTAGAGATTGTAGTAAATAGCCATTTCTGGATGGGTACTATCTATAGAATCTGATTGTGGATGCATTTCATGAAATCTTTAAAGCTTGCAGCCATTATTGAAAATCTTGACCGGTTCATCTCCCTTGTCCATACATGTTCCGTAGAATGCGGATTTGAAGGCAAAAGGGCAATGGAAATAGAGCTTGCCGTGGAGGAGGCCCTGGTTAATATCTTCAGCTACGCCTATCCCGACGGAGAGGGGCAGGTGGAAATGCACTGCACCCAGGGCGATAGCAAAGAACTTGTAATAGAGATATGTGACAGGGGTATGCCGTTTGACGTCCTTTCCCGTCCCGATCCCGATACAACGGCCGATCTCGGCACCAGGGAGATCGGGGGGCTGGGAATCTTTTTTATCAAGAAAGTGGCGGATGAGGTGCGATACAGACGCACTGGCGGCATGAACGTCCTTACTATCGTATTTCAATGACAACGATTCACTGTTTACAGTTATCGGTTAACGGCAAAAGACAGGTATAACTGTGAACCGATAAACGTAAATGATCACGAATTATGGTTAATGCGAAAATGAGAGAAAAGTGCAAATTATTAATCGCTGCAACCCTATTCCTGATTATTATCTGCGTAGTACCTGCCGAAGGCGATGCCTTGAAAAAGGTATCATTCATACCTCAATGGGTTCCTCAGGCCCAGTTCGCGGGCTATTATATCGGGCTTGAAAAAGGTATCTACAGGAAACACGGCATAGATCTCACCATCATTACCGGCGGACCGGACAGTCCACCATCGGATCTCCTTATGGATGGGAGGGCGGATTTTGCTTCGCTCTGGCTGTCTACCGGAATTCAGATGCGTGCCGGCGGAGCAAAGATTCTCAATATTGCCCAGATTATGCAGAGATCGGCGCTGATGCTTGTGGCCAAAAAGTCGAGCGGTATTGAAAAGCCTCTGGACATGAATGGCAGAAAGGTCGGGCTGTGGGGGCCGGTCTTTCAGCTTCAGCCCCGGGCATTTTTCAGAAAATACGATCTTACAATGCGGATTGTACCCCAGTCTTTTTCCGTCAATCTCTTCCTGAGAGACGGTGTCGATGTGGCCTCGGCAATGTGGTACAACGAGTACCATACGATTCTGAATTGCGGTATCGATACCGATGAGCTGACAACATTCTTCTTCCATGAACATGGTCTCAATTTTCCTGAAGACGGTATTTATGTGCTTGAAGAGACATACAGGAAAGACCCTGCGCTGTGCGCGGCCTTTGTCCGGGCCTCTATCGAGGGGTGGCTATATGCCTTTGATCATCCCGATGAGGCACTGGCTGTTACCATGAGGAACCTTAAAAAGGAGCATATTCCCACGACTCTGGTTCATCAGAAGTGGATGCTGGAAAGAATGAAAGATTTGATTTTGCCCGAAGCGGGTGAGGCTGCCGGCATGGGCGGGCTCCTGCTTGAGGACTACAGCCGCGTTGCGCGAGGTCTGAAGAGCATGGGGCTCATAGAATCGGTCCCCGGATTTACCTCTTTTTATAAGGTGATTAGTGATAAAGATGAAAAATAGGGGATTGGCCTTCAAACTTATACTGCTCATTCTGAGCAGCGTCACACTGATTTTTCTGCTGATTTTCGGCTACAACTACATGTATTCCAGAAAAATCATCATCGAGAATATCGAAAAAAACGCGACGAATCTTGCCAGGGCGACAGTGAATCAGATCGACATTGTCCTCAGTTCTATCGAAAAGGTCCCCGAAAATCTTGCTTATATCCTTGAGAGATCGCTCTGTTCCGGCGAGGAACTCAACAATCTTTTAAAATACATCGTACAAAAGAATAATGAAATTTACGGGTCGGCGGTTGCCTTTGAGCCCCTTGCATATGACGGCAAAAAAGAACGATACGCCCCCTATTTTTATAAAAGCGGCGGTGAAATAAAGTATTCCGATCTGGGGACGGCGTCATACCAGTACTTCTTCCAGGACTGGTATCAGATTCCGAAGGAGCTGAACCGGCCTGTCTGGACCGAGCCCTATTTCGATGAAGGGGGCGGCAACATCATCATGTCCACCTATTCCGTACCCTTCTGCAGAACAGTGGCGGGGGGAAAGGGGGTCGCGGGAATCATTACATCCGATATCTCATTGTCGTGGCTCCAGGAAATAGTTGCTTCCATCAAGATAGCGAAGACGGGATACGGTTTCCTCATATCCCAGAACGGTACTTTTGTAACTCATCCTAAAGAAGAACTCGTCATGAACGAGACCATTTTCAGCCAGGCAGAGGCGCGGGGAGATGATGGACTGAGAAGAATCGGGAGAAAGATGATTCATGGGGAATCGGGGTTTGTTCCCTTTCGCAGCATGCTGACGGGGAAACTGTGCTGGATGGTTTATGCGCCGCTTTCCTCCAGCAAATGGTCTCTGGGCGTCCTTTTCCCGCAGGATGAACTGATGGCCGATGTGGCGCGCCTCAATAAAACTGTGATAATCCTTGGTGTAATCGGTTTTGTCTTTCTCCTTGTCATCATCGTCTTCATTGCCCGATCGATAACGAGGCCACTGAGCGTTCTTGCCGGCGTAGCCGAAGATATCGCGACGGGAAACCTCGATGTATTGATTCCCGAGATCAAAACGGGGGATGAGGTGGGAAAACTCGCCCAGTCCTTTGACTACATGAAAACATCATTGAAGCAATATATTTCCGACTTGACGGAAACTACGGCCGTGAAGGAGAGAATCGAGAGCGAATTGCAGATCGCCCATGATATCCAGATGGGGATTCTGCCAAAGATCTTTCCTCCCTTTCCCGAAATGCCGGAGTTCGATCTCTATGCCACTATTGAACCGGCACGAGAAGTGGGGGGGGATCTCTTCGACTTCTTTTTTCTCGATGACGACCATCTCTGTTTTAACGTGGGCGATGTTTCGGGAAAAGGGGTACCTGCATCTCTCTTCATGGCCATTACAAAAACGCTGATTAAAACGAGGGCCACCAAGGACATGACGCCTGAGGTTATCTTGAACCAGGTTAATCAGGATCTTTCCGAGGACAACCCATCACTCCTTTTTGTAACGCTCTTTCTCGGTATTTTTAATATCAAGGACGGAACCATAGAATACTGCAACGGCGGCCACAATCCGCCCTATATAATTCGTGCAGGCGGCAAGATCGAAGCTGTTGAAACGACCGGCGGGTTAGCCCTCGGTGTGATGGAAGATTTTTCATTCCAGTCAAAGCGGATTGTTCTAAACGAGGGTGACGCCATATTTATCTATTCCGACGGTGTTACCGAGGCCATGAACAGCAGATATGAACTCTTTTCAGAGAAAAGACTGGAAGGCGAGCTATACAGGCTCAAAGACCTCCCGGTAGGTGATATCCTGACTGGAGTCACGGAAAAGATACGTGAATTCGCGCAGAATGAGCCCCAGGCGGACGACATCACCATGATGATTATCCGATATAACGGGAGTGATGATTCTGTAATTTGAAATCTCTTGATTTTTTATTTAAAAACAGAGTGAGGTTTATGTTTGAGAGTAATCCACAAAACTCCATTAGATTAAATGCGTACGCCCCCTGATTTCATACATACTTGTTTCTGCCGGTCCTACCCGATCTTTTCCAGATTGATCCCCGTTGTCTCAATGCGAAAGACCCAGGTCACCACGGCGCCCAGCAGCGAGGTCCCCACGAGGCCGTACAAAAGCGCCTCCGTGCCGATACTCCGCAGCAGCAGGGGGAAGAAAAAGACCGTCAGGACCGCTCCTGCCTTGGCAAATGATGCGGCAAACCCCGCGCCCTTCCCGCGAATATGAGTGGGAAATACCTCCCCCGCGATCAGATAAGTCATGGCGTTGGGTCCCAGATTGGTCATAAAACTGAAGAGCATAAACCCCGCAAAGATACAGAACATCTTTGTTCCCCCCTCGGTACCCAGCGACAGGGAAGCAAGAAAGAGACCGGCGGCACAACCGATAAACCCGAGCACCTGCAGCCGTACCCGCCCTACCCTGTCGGCAAGCAGAACGGCGCAAACAATACCGACGAGCAGAAGTCCATCGATAAAGGCTGCCCCCTTTGCCGCCAGCATATCATTGTGGATGAGACTGGCGATGTTATGGATGTGGGTGGTCTTGGCGCCGATAACAGTGGCCAGGATGGTGGGTGTAAAGATGCCGATACCGTAAGTCCCCAGATCCTGAAAAAACCAGGGAACGGAAGCAAAAATGGTCGCCCTGATATACCTCCGAGAAAAGAGCAGCCCGAATCCCCCCGCCGTTGCGGGCTCGTCCCCCGTCGAACGGCCTTCCGATTCGGGAACTGCCAGTTTGATACGCTGGGGATAGGAAGGATTGCGGGCAAGCAGCCATTCCGTCTCCCTCTCCGCTTCGTCGATCCTGCCCCGGGAAACCAGCCAGTGCCCGCTGTCGGGAATGAAGAACCGCGCGAAGACCACCAGTATCGCCGGGATGACCGCGGTGGCGTACATCCAGCGCCATGCCCCGATATCGGGGTTTTCATACAGAATGAGGTACCCCACACCCGTTCCCACCAGGGCCCCCACCGCCTGAAACCCGAAGGCGCTCAGAACCAGTTTGCCGCGCGCGACGCTGGGAATACTCTCAGAAATCACCATATGGGCCGTGGGGTAGTCACAGCCCAGGGCCGCCCCCATGATAAAGAGGAAAATCAGAAGCCACGGATAGTTAGGACTGACAACCAGCAAGAGCAGACTTATTGCAAAAAGTATCATTTCTACGATAAACATCCGCTTTCTGCCGACACGATCGGAGAGCCCTCCCAGGACGGTGGCACCAATGAGGATTCCGAGAAGCGGCGCCGCCCCCACTGATCCCTTCTCCATGGCACCCAAACCAAACTCTCTCACAATCAGCGGAAGCGCTACACCGGTCATAAAAACCACCAGCCCTTCAAAAAACTTGCCCGCCGATGCCAGCATCCAGATCCGCCACTGCATGGCGGTCAGGGGTGAGGACGAAACGGCGGTTCCGTCCGACCAGATCGGGGTCTCGTCGATATACTCCTGGACGGTTCTTCTCCCGCCCTGATCCTGACCGTCTCTGCCGGAGGATGCGCCAGCCCCTGATGTAGCGTCACTCAAAATACTCACAATACTGTTTCTCCTTCTTGAAACAGATCCTACAAATACACAAGCGGATAGCGGGGATTGACATTATCACTCAGTGCCTGACCTATCCCATTTACCTGTGTATTAAAATCGACAACAGAAGTCAAAGTGAACCGGTTAAGGGATTGGTAGAAGCCATAAGATTTAATTGAAATCTGCTGCATCCACATAGAGGTATTGTATTGTTTTGTTTTAATCTCCTTGGGATTAATCCCCTCGGCACTCAAAATCTTATCCGATATAAACTTCGCAGCCAGTTCTTAGCGAAGCACCAGTATGATGTTATAGCAGAACTCCCTTGAGTATGTTCATAACAGCCGTACCCCCTTTCGACTGTGCATATTCGAGAATTATAGGAATAAATTTGCCCAACATATCGGGCTCCATTACAAGCTTAGAAAAGCTCCCGGCCAAACTGCTCATGGTAGTTGTCGCCGTGGACTGTTTACCCGCGAAGGATTTTAACCCGCTGAGCAGGCCAGCAGAACCGCTCGTTTCAGGGGCAGCCGAGATAAGGTAACCTGTCCCTGGGAGTGCTTTGGCGACCGTTGAAAAATCATCAGTACTAAGTTTGGACTTCGCGTATTTGAAAAGAGCACCGGCACCTCCAGTCGCCTGATTTTGGGTAACTCCGAGTTTATCCGTCAGAATTGTGATTAAATCACCGGTATCGGCATGTGTCGGACATACCGCCCCGAAAATGAAAAGAAACAGAATCGGCAAACATAATCTGTATAGTACTTTAGCTATTTGATCCTCCTATTATCAAAGTTTTTGTTCTTCCCCGGAGACCACTCCGAAGAACGCAATATCCCCCATTCGGTGCATCAGATAAGGGTTTTGCGTGTTTTGGGAATTTCTTGTAACGTATATTTCTTATTGTTTGTCGATTAAAGGAAGAGCGGGAAGAAAGATTACAATCCTTTCCACCCCGCTGATTCCTGAGTTTGCTTACTGGATAATCTGTATTTCCACACGGCGATTGAGGGCACGACCTTCCGCTGTGCTGTTATCTGCAATCGGCCTTGTTTCACCATATCCGATTGTTTCCATACGATCGGCGCTTATTCCTTGACTTACAAAATAGTTATAAATGGCTTGTGCGCGTCTTTGAGAAAGCTTTAAGTTGTAGTCGTCTGACCCTATATAGTCTGTGTGACCTTCGATGACAACACATAGTTCAGGATGCTGTCTCAACAGGTCGACATCTTTATTCAGCACGGGTACCGACGCAGGCTTAATATCGGCTCCGTCAAAATCAAACTGGACTCCACGAAGGATAATCTTTTCCGGGATGACCCTGGCAGGCTCTACAACGGTTACTGTGGGTTCTTCAACGGCTGCGACAGGCTCTTCAATATCCTCGTAAAAGACATCCCGCACAAACTGTTTAAGCATTCCATCGTCTTTAAGCAGATCACCAGCTTCTACGTAAACACAATTACCAAGCTGGTTGATTTGTCTCAGCGTTGCCGCCCCTTTCTCATTATCTGCAAGAGAAATCACATGGAAACAAACATCAGGATACTTTGAGTGAGTGTCTCTGGCCACGTTCACCGGATCTTCGCCTCTGTTAGTCGCCCCATCAGAAACCAGAATGACCGCAGTTTTACCGGGTGTTTGATCCAAAACAGCATGCAAAGATTTTATTCCGTCCCCCATTGGAGTGAAACGACCATAAATTTCATTTTTATCAGGGACAGTATTCAGGGCCTCGGCAACCTTCGCTCTTTCGTAAGACATAGGATCCAAGACTTCCTTCCACGGAGCAAAGAGATCCACTGCACAGCGATAGCTCAACTCTGGAACCTTATCGTTCATACCAAGAAGCAGTTTCTTGGCAAGAAGCATTTTTACTTCACCCAATTTTTCGTGAGTCATGTACATGGAACCTGACTGATCCAGAAAAATAATAAAATTGTCTACTTTTGGAACAATTTTGGCGTTTACGGGAAGAGCACTAATAAACAACAGCATGAAAATCAATACGCCTGTAAAGCATCTTATTTTTGCTTGATTATTCATTGTATCCTTTCCTCCTTATGTTTGATTATTTTGTGGCATCATCAATTTTTTCTTTTGTTGTTTGTAGAGCTTTGTCAATTTTTTTGCCAGCTTTTTCAGCACTCCCTTCGTTGTCACAAGCCACCATTGAAAGAGCAAAAATCACCACTATAAAAAATACTACTGCCTTTGATTTCCATTTCATTTTATTTCCTCCTTATTTGTTTTTCGCAACAACCCATATGGCATGAACAATGCCGGGGATATAGCCTAGTAAAGTTAAAATAATGTTAATCCAGAAATGCTTTCCAATTCCGACCTGGAGGAATACTCCCAAAGGTGGCAGTATAATTGCGATGATAATTTTGATAATCTCCATAAATTGCCACCTTTCCTTTTTTATTGCCGCCGAATATTTGAAATCATCGGACGGGTCTTGAATGTGAATTGCTAAAAAATCGGCTCCAAAACCGGTCTCGTGGAAAATAGCCCGCTGTGCAAAGCTCTCTTGTCTATTTTTGTAGTAGACTGTATTCGATATGTCAATATATGAAAGAGCGTTGTACTAGCTCAATAATTCGGTAACTTTTTGGAGCTTATCAAAAGGTGTTTCATAATTCAATCCACCATGCCTACGAAGGTGGTTATACTCGAACAGGAAATTGCCAAGATTCATGATAACATCTTCTTCTGATTCAAAGGAATTTGGTAAAAAGAATTCCCGCTGCGACAGACGGGTATCATTGAGATTCTTCGCCCGCCTGTGCGTTGCACACAGACAGGTCACTTTGCTCCTCAGAATGACACTGCGTGCACTTTTTACGAATCTGTTAATCTTTTTATTCTTCCCTCAAGCACAGGCGTTAGAGGCGTATTTTTTTGAATATAGTTTATCAATACATCCACATCAATCACCGTTGTATCATCCTTAGGAATAGATTCATTTCGGAAAACATAATAGCCGTTACCTCCACCGGCTAACCATTTGTTTATAATGACAGTGTATGTAACATTGTCTTCTACAGGCTTCCATGTCCCGTTTTTTAGAACTTCCACACTTGTTACCCGGCTGCCCGGATTGACTATTTTGGTTACATCTTTTCCATTATAGACCGCGCAGAAAGGATCTGCCGAAGTATTATAAACTACTTTTAATCCTCCCGACTGCAAGAACCCGCCTGAAGAAATGCGAGTCGCGTTAACACACAAGGACGCACATTTTTCGGGCCCGATTGAGGAAGCCGATATTTCCAACACCTGTTTTAGCTGTGCGCCGGTCAGCCGGACCTTCACAAGTTCATCGCGAAAGGGCAAAATTGCATTGACTGTCTCATAGGTCAGGTCTCCCGCGGGAAATATCTCATCGCCCCGTATGGCCCCACCATTAATAAAAGCTACATCCACATCACCAAACCAGTACAAAAATGCATCAGTGATCATGTTGCCAATCACAGATTCCTTATCGCGAACTACCGATTTCCTCGCGTCAAGATCAACTGTACTTCTACCAATAACTTTCTTCAAACCTTTCTCATAGGTATTCATAAACTCTGACATTTTGTTCTTAATTCCGGAGTCCGCTCCCACGGTGGAATCCAGCAGAACGAGCTTCCAATCAGGGTCTTTGACACGGCCGTTTTCGTATGTAAATCTGAGAACACCCAGATACTGCGCCCTCGATCCGTCATTAATAATAACTGTGTTATTCACAGTCTCATAAACATAAGTGTGGCTGTGACCGCCAACAATTATATCTATACCCTCAACACTCCGGGCAAGCATCCTGTCTTCATCCTCACCGATATGGGTCAGTGCGACAATAAGACCGCATCCGCCAGCCTTCAATTCGCCAACCATCTTACGCGCGATGGGAACAATATCTTCATCAATTTTCACTCCCGGACCGGGATTGCAGACACGCAGAAAATTCGGCGTCATCAATCCGAAAAACCCAACTTTAATACCCTTGATTTCTTTGATACAAGTTGGTGTAATTTCTGAACTCAGTTTCCTGTCATCGAAATGCAGGTTGGCGCAGACTATGGGAAATCCCGCATTGGCAATGGCAGTTTTGTACAGTGAAGCTCCAAAATCAAACTCATGGTTACCGGGACATACAACATCATAGCCGGTTAAATTCATGCCGGTTATCTCGGGTTTGCCCTTCATTAAAGAGTAAAGAGGGCCAAATAAATCATCGCCCGTACTGACCAGAAGCGACGCATCCACTTCACCACGCACTCTCCGGGCTACGGCAGCAATGCGTTCAAAGCCGCCAACGACGATATCCCTGCCATCAATTTCAGCCTTGCAGGGTGTAATAACACTCTGAATATCAGCAGTGGTCATTATCGCACAACTGACAGAACCATCATTGTTTAAATCTTTATAATTTCTGCTTCCGCAACCGTCGATAACAAAGGAAGAGAGTAACAACAGAACAAAGAACATACGGAAAAAACAAGCTTTGATCGGCTGTCGAGTAGACATAATATACCTCCTAATATTGATGGCTTTGTAAAAAATCCGCCCTTGTTCTCCACGCGGCAAATGCGGCGGAATCCCAGGACTCCGGGTATTTCAGGTAATGTTTGAGAATCTTTGTCCCGACAGTCGTCGCCTTATTCAGCTGCAACAGCAGTCCCGGCCGGGAGATCCCCCGCGCGAGGGTCAGCGCCATGGTCTTCAGATCGGGCTGCATAAAGGTTCCGTTGATCGAAGCGGTCAGCATCTCACCATTCAGGATATCCTTTCGGAAGAGGAATGAGATATCCTCGTGGGACAGGTCCTGCAGGATATTCCTGAGCGCGTTCAGTGCCGCGTAATGCGCCCCCCGCCCGGATTCGACAAACCATTTCCAGTTATAAGGCCACAGGGCGGCGATATCATTTCTCCCCTCCTGCGCGGCGCGGACGACAACCTCTGCTGCGAGTCCGCCCCCCGCCATGGCGCCCCCTGCCCCGCAACCCGTCATGGTAATCGTCTGGCACGCGGCATCACCGATGGCCACGAATCCGCCCGTCACCAGGCTGTATGGAGACCTCCCCACCAGGCACAAACCACCACCCCCGCGTACCACCTCGTCGGAGATAGACGGATGACGTGAGATAAACTCCTCCACAATATCCTTCGGATCGGGATTGGTCGGATCGGCGCGCACACCGGCGCCCGTATCGATCTGATCGTCATTCAGATACTGCACCCATTGATAGCCCGTATGATAGCCGTACCGGTAATGATCCACGATCGTATCATCCACGTCTTTTCTGCGTTTTCGTACCGTGCGGTGCACGTTGGCAAACTCCTCATCCTTGAAGGGGCTTGCCATTCCCGTTGCATCGGGAAGCCGGGTGCGAAGCAGTGCCCCAAAGCCCGTATCGTCCGCCACCACATCGGCAGACACATCGAACACCCCTCCCGATTCAAGGTTACGTACCTTGACGCCCGTCACCCTGGCATCTTCCAGGGAAGTCCCACCCGACTTCAGGATATCCACCACCTCATGCCCAAACTGTATGCCGGCACCGGCTTCGCGGGCCTGATCGACGAGGACCCTCCCCAGCTTTCGCCTGTCCGTCGTGATATAGCGAAACTTGATCATCTTCTTACAGGAGTAATCAGGCGCCCACACCTCCATATCAGGGTAGGCGTGCTGTTCAAAGATCTGACCGGGGTCCTCATCCGCACCGGGTACCTTGACCAGGGGCCCCCTGTTAACAGTAGATTCCGGCGGAAGCTCGAATCCCGCCTCGGCCAGCCCCCTTCTCTCAACCGCGTCAGACCAGTCATGCCCCATGGTTTCGTACGTGCCCTTTTCGTACACCACCACCTCAACGCCCTTCCGTGCGAGATCACGGGCAAAGATACATCCGCCCGGACCGGCCCCGGCAACAACAACCTTAAATTTTCTGGTCATAACGGTGCCCTCCTTTTCCGACAGTTTTCAACCCCAAGTATACCAACAATTGGAAATTAGGGACAGCGCCCTTTGTTCAATTGATCATAGCGGAAATGGCAATCAGTATTGATTTTTGGAAATAAAGGGCGCTGTCCCTAATTACTTAATCATGTGAGTCCAGTGTTCTACATCCGGTTGAATATGCAGCAACCCGAATTCTTGTCCTATCTCAAATAACAAACCAAGGCCAAACAACAGCAGCATGATCCCGCTGAGTATCCTCATATTCCGTGACTCGTTTTTCTGCCACGCCAGGATAGCGGGAAGAATGCCGAACAGAACGACAATACCGACACCCCCGACTATATTGAGAGCTTTGAGAAATATATCCGGCCAGATCAGCGAGATCAAAAGAGGCGGCGCAAAAGTGCCGGCAATCACAAATATTTTGCTCTTGACCTTGAAACTGTTTTCTCCGATATCACGTACAAAATCCATGAGACCGATGCCGTTTGCCATGTAGGATGTTGTAATGGCAATCAGAGAAAACATGACCGCGCAAAACGTAAACGCGCTAGAGTGTATAATGGCGGACATCGGAACCGTGGCAGGTTGATTGTCTGTAAAAGCGGCAAGAAGGGAATTG
>Ga0268281_1000486_pt1 | contig 29606 bp, 29 predicted proteins | sample saktaG_10_FD_190134 | JGI IMG/M metagenome (GOLD analysis project Ga0268281, IMG submission 190134) | Saline water microbial communities from Sakinaw Lake, British Columbia, Canada - sak_2011_5_24_50m | ecosystem: Environmental > Aquatic > Non-marine Saline and Alkaline > Saline ...
GCCTTATATACTCCACTATACCTGTTCCGTTTCTTCATCTTTGTCTCCTAATATCTGATATCTCTGTTTCCATTTGACCATCTAAAATCACACTTATTGCTCTGTCCAAAAATATGATACCTCCATAATTATCATATTTGTAGCTTTAATGCTAACTAGTCTAATACAAATTTTTGCATGGTTTGGGTTGAATTTTTTTAAGAATTTAGACACAATGATGTCTCAAACTACAACTAAAATCGTGCCATTTCTGCCATTACAGGATGGAATTGGTCTGTTTTCTTCGTGGTCTACATTTGGGAAATATGTTCTCTCAGTTTTACCTTATACAATATTATGGATAATAACAGGAACAAAAATTAAAATAGCAGCAAAAGAAGGTAAAGTTAAATACCCAACAAGAGGATCCCTGATAGTTGTAAAAACGATACCATGGTTGATGAATTTAATTATCATCATTCAAATTTTTCTATCAATATTTGGAATAATTGATAATGATTCATATGGAACAATAATAAAATACTTCAACCTTTTCGCATTAGGAACAATATTGGCAAAGGAAAGATTGGACGAAAAAGATCTAAGACCTGATTAAATCAAATTTGAATTATTAGTAATTAAATAATAAATTTATTATTAACAGATAATAATAGGAAAAAATGAATTTTAATACAAATGGGATGGAAGGTCAGATAACTAAATCTAATGTTTTGATTATGCTGTCTGCTGCAGCGATTATTTTTGTGTATCTGATGTCATCCAGGATAATGGAACTTTTTGCGTAGTGGGCGATGTAGGAATCTGAAAGGGAATAATCAAGATTAATATATGAGCTCACCTATGATTAAATAAAAAATGTAGATATGGAAGTAGATAAATTTATGGAATATATCCGTTTGATCAAAGCGGATTATGATCGGATGAGAGTGTCGGGCTTCGCAAAGCTACGTCCTGACAAGGAAAAGCTAAGCAAGACTTGACTTGAGAGTCGAAGGAACTCGAGTTAAGAATTGCGACAGATAGCAGTATGAGTTTTTTTCATTCTCAACTCAAGCTTCTCCTTAAGTCGAGTCTGAAAAAAGGATTATGAATTGAGTATATTTTGGGAAAAAAATAGGAGTTTAAATAATGAAAAAAGAAATTATTAGAAATCTGACTGCCGATTTTGAATCTTATTCAAATAAAACGGAAAATGATATCGAATTCTGGTTTGCCAGAGACCTGCAGCATTTACTGGGTTATACCGAATGGCGTAATTTTATAAAAGTAATAAATAAAGCCAAAACAGCGTGTGAAACCTCAGGGCATCAGATTCTTGATCATTTTGTTGAAGTCAACAAAACGATAGATATGCCAAAAGGTGCTATAAAAGATATAGTCGATTTTATGCTTACTCGCTTTGCTTGTTATCTGATAGCTCAAAATGGTGATCCTAAAAAAGAAGAAATAGCTTTTGCTCAAAATTATTTTGCGGTTAAAACTCGCAAATTTGAAATCATCGAACAACGTATTAGAGATTGGGAACGATTGATTGCCCGTCAAAAACAATCACTTTCCGAAAAGGAACTTTCACAACTAATTTATGAGAGAACAGGAAATGATAAAGATTTCGGTATTATTCGTAGTAAAGGTGATAAAGCTTTGTTTGGATTTTCTACAAGAGAAATGAAAAGTAAATTGAGTATCAAATCGAATCGTCCGTTAGCAGATTTTTTACCTACAATTACGATAAAAGCAAAAGACTTTGCCACAGAAATTACTATTTTTAATATACAAGATAAAGATATAAAAACCGGGCAGCAAATATCCTGGGAACACATCAGAAATAATAAAGGGGTCAGGAAATTATTACTTAAGCGCGGTATAAAACCTGAAGAACTTCCTGCTGAAGAAGACGTTAAGAAATTAGGACGAAGAGTGAAATCGGAAGATAACAAGTTTTTAGAGGATCCAGAGAAACTGTAAATGCAGGCAAAGAAACACAAATAATGGAAGATAAAATAGATTTAATGGCCTATAAAAATTATACGAACTAACTTATGAGGAAGTGAAAATAGTGAATTCCTTCTTTGCTTTATCAAAAGAAGTGTATGAAATATATTAAAAACTAGTAATTTTGAAATATCTTTTAATTTTTGTATAATCTTTATCCTAGTAGAGCCAGATTTTCAGGAAGGATATTCCACAAAAATTACTCTTTTCCATTCATTGAAAATTAACTTTATTTTACTTTCAAAAAAATCATAACTCCCTTTAAAATTAATAGTTAAATATACTATAAAAAAGTTTGACACCATTTCCCGCAACCCGATATTTTAGCTATAAATAATATGTATTTCAGGAGGATCTGAATGAAGAAATACTCAATGGATAGTATTCGAAATTATGCTCTTGTCGGCGCCAGTGGATCAGGTAAAACTTCCATTGCTGAAGCTATGTTTTTCAACGCTGGAGTAGTCAATCGGCTTGGACGTGTTGATGATGGTAATACACTTATGGATTACGATCCTGAAGAAGTTTCCAAAAAAATGTCTATCAACCTTTCATTAGGTAACTTAGAGTGGAAAAAAATCAAGCATAATATAATTGATACACCGGGATATATTGACTTTAAAGGTGATATGATCACTGCTTTTCGTGCTGTTGATACTGCTCTTATAACTATCAGCGCAGTAACCGGCATTGAAGTGATGACCGACCATGCAATGAAATATGCTGATGAAGTAAGCAACAGCAAAGCAATTATTATCAATAAACTCGATAGAGAACACGCAAAGTTTACAGAAATAATCGATGATCTCAGCAACTATTCCGACCAGATAATTGTACCTGTTCTCATTCCCCTCGGAACTGCCGAACACTTCAAAGGTGTTGTGAACACGATCAACAAGAAGGCATACAGCCAGGGCAAAGAAATCGAAATTCCTGCTGATCTTGCTGATGAAGTCGAGGAATGGCATGAAAAAGTTATTGAAGCTGCTGCAGAATCCGATGATAAACTCATGGAGAAGTTTTTTGAGGAAGGTGCACTTTCTGCAGAAGAGATCAGTAATGGGCTAAAAAATTCTATCATACAAGGTACAGCTATTCCGGTTTTCAGTTGCTCTGCTTCCGAAAATATCGGCATACAAGAAATTCTTAATCTTATAAATATGTTCTTCCCATCACCAAAAGATATTACAGAGATTCCTGTGCAGAAAAATGGTGAAAAAGAGATGCTCGATCTCACAAAATACAATAAGAAACTCGGATATGTGATAAAATCTGTAACTGAACTTAATCTTGGTGAAATCGCATTGGTAAGAATGTATTCAGGCATTTTAAAAACCGGTGTGGAGGTTGAACTTCCTGAAAAAGCTGCAAAAGACAAGATAGGTCAGATGTATTCAGTTTGCGGCAAAAAACGCGAAGAAGTCGATGAGATTTCAGCAGGTGATATAGGCGGTTTGGTTAAACTGAAAAATACTAAAACATCATATACTATTACGGAAAAAGGACAAAATCTCGTAGTTAAGCCCCTGGGTTATCCTGAGCCGGTATATTGGAAAGCTATCCGAGCAGTCAGCCAATCCGATGAAGACAGGATCGGTCCCGCACTCACAAAGATCACTGACGAAGATCCTACCATAAGAACAGAAATGAATATTGAAACTAATCAGAATATTCTTTCCGGACAGGGAGAGATCCAGATCAATCTTGTGCAGAGACGTCTGCATGATAAGTACAATGTTGAAGCAAATCTTACTGATCCGAAAATACCTTATAAAGAAACTGTAACAGGCAAATCGGATGTGAAATACAAACATAAAAAACAGAGCGGCGGACATGGACAGTATGGTGAAGTGTTTGTAAGAATCTCACCGACAGAACTTGGAGCCGGATTTGAATTTGTGAATTCAATTGTTGGCGGCGTGATCCCTAGCAAATATATCCCGGCAGTTGAAAAAGGTCTTGTGGAAACCATGAAGGATGGTATCCTTGCAGGTTATCCGGTCGTTGACATTCAAGTTGAACTTTATTATGGCTCATACCATGATGTTGATTCCTCAGAAATGGCATTCAAGATCGCTGCTTCCCATGCGTTAAAAGATGGTTTTGCACAAGCAAATCCAATCCTGCTCGAGCCCATTCACAAAGTGCAGATAGTCGTTCCTACAGAATATATGGGTGATGTCATGGGCGATATCAGCAGCAGAAGAGGAAAAATTCTCGGTATGTCACAGGAAGAGAACAAGCAGATACTTAATGCAGAAATTCCTCTTTCGGAATTGTACTCCTATTATACTTCATTGAAATCAATTACTCAGGGGCGTGGATATTTCACACAACAATTTGCCTATTATCAAAAGCTTCCAAATGAGCTTGCTCAAAAAGTCATTGAACAGAGCAAAAAGGAAGATGAATAGAAATATCAATCATTTGATGGAGGTATAATGTCCGGACATAATAAATGGAGTTCAATAAAGCACAAGAAGGCAAAGGAAGATGCAAAGCGCGGAAAAGTCTTCACGAAGATCATCCGTGAGATCATTGTTGCAGCACGAGACGGCGGGGGAGATCCCGAGATGAATCCCGCACTTCGAAATTCAATCAATAAGGCAACTTCCGAAAATATGCCTAAAGATAATATTGAACGGGCTATAAAAAAGGGAACCGGTGAGCTTGAAGGGGTCAACTATGAACATATCATTTATGAAGGATATGCTCCCGGCGGTGTCGCAATGCTCATTGAAGCCCTTACAGATAACAAACAGCGAACCGTAGCTGAAATCCGTCACGTACTCACCAGGCATAATGGTAGTCTCGCTGAAAAGGGCTCGGTTTCGTGGAATTTCACTCAAGCCGGAACTATTCTCATAGAAAAAGAAGGACACGATGAAGACGAACTCATGATGATAGCTCTTGATCTTGGCGCTGATGATTTCTCCGAAGAGGATGATTTTTTCATCATAACTACAAATGCAAAAGAATTATATAACATTGTACGCGGTCTGGAAGAACAAGATATAAAGATAGACAAAGCTGATCTCGAATATGTTCCTCAAAACACTGTTCCTGCAAATGATAATGCAGCTCAGGTCATTAAGATCATTGAAGCCCTCGAAGAACTCGAAGATGTGCAGAATGTCTATGCGAATTTCCAGATCGATGATGAAATATTAGAGCAAGTTGCAGGTGAATAAACAAGAAATAATAGTAGGTATCGATCCTGGCTCGAAAGTAACAGGATATGCATTTCTCTCTGTGGAACATAAAAAAGTAAAACCGCTGGCTTATGGAGTTATTAAAAATAATCCCAGAATGACACTCGCAAAGAGAATTACTTTGCTCTATCAAGAGCTGAATAAATTGATTTCAGAATTCAAACCAACAATTGCGAGTATTGAGAAAATATTCTATGCAAAAAATGTTCGATCTCTTGTTTCTCTTGGAGAAGCGCGCGGCGTACTGCTTCTTGCTTTGGAACAGGCACAGATACCCATTTATGAATATTCTGCCAGAGAAGTGAAAAAAGCAGTTGTAGGAAACGGCAATGCATCAAAACAACAGGTTCAATACATAGTTAAAAAGATAATAAAGATCAAGGACGAGGAGCTGCAATTCGATATCACAGATGCAATTGCAATCGCTCTTTGTCATGTTAATAAATTGCAATATGTTTGAATATATTAGTGGAAAAATTGTCGAGAAAAAAACAACGTACACTGTTGTAGACGCAAATGGAATCGGCTACTATATCACCATTCCAATCAGTACGTATGACAAACTTGGTGAGGTTGGTTCAGTTGGTAAACTGTATATTCGCTTTCATGTTCGTGAAAATGAACAGCGGCTTTTCGGTTTTGCTTCAAAAGAAGAGAGGATCGTGTTTGATTCTCTTTTGAAAGTTGCAGGAATTGGTCCCAAAATTGCCATTTCAATATTATCCGGCATCACTATTAAGGATCTATTTGATGTTATTGCACGCCAGGATGTGAAGCTTCTCTCTACTGTACCTGGCATAGGAAAAAAGAGTTCTGAGCGCATTATTATAGAACTAAAAGACAAATTTGATGACCTTCTTCCCGGCAAGTTCATTGAATATACTGCGACACCGGAAGAACAGAATTTTGTGAATGACGCAGAAGATGCCTTGCTATCTCTTGGATACTCCAAAGCAAATGTAATAAAGAAAATACAGAAATTTATGTCTGAAAATACCCCTTCCTCTGCGGAAGAAATTGTAAAAGCAGTAATAAAAAATTTTTATTCCAAAAAATGAATCCGAGATTAGCAGCTTTTTATTCTTTAAATGAGATTCTTCTTGAACGAAATAATTCCGAGAAAATCTTGGCTCGCTTTTCTGCAAAGATCGCATCACAGCAGGATCACAACCTCTATTATACTCTTGTAAAAGGTACTATCAAGCAGAAAATCCATCTTGAATTTTTGCTGAAAAATTATATTGATTTTGAGAAGACCGACCCCAAGGTGCTGAATCTTCTTTTGCTTGGGCTGTTTCAATTAACTTTTCTGGATTCTATACCTGTTTATGCTGCAGTAAATGAAACGATAAAGATCAGCAACAAGGAATTCAAAAAAGGGGTGAGCAGCTTTATCAATGCAGTGCTCCGTTCTTACATCAGAAAGGATAAGCCAATCCGATTTCCGAGAGATATGGTGCAGGAGATATCTGTAAAATATTCTTTCCCTGCTTATTTAATTGAGAAATGGGTAGCGATTTTTGGTAGAGAAGATACTGTTGCATTATGCAAATATTTTAACAGTACTCCAAAGCTTACTCTTTGTATCGAGACTGATAAAATTTCTTACGATAAATTCAGTGAATATCTCAGCAAAAAGAATGTTGAGTTCAGCAAAATTAAATATTTTAATAATATGGTAGTTATTGAATCTTCCTTCAATTTTCTTGAAGATGAATATTTCAAAAAAGGATACTTTTATATTCAGAATGAAAGTGCTCTGCTGCCAGTACTTCTTCTTCATCCTGCAAAAGGTGAAAAAATACTAGATATGTGCGCAGCACCCGGTGGGAAATCACTCTATTTTGCTTCTATGACAAAAGATACCGCCGAAATAACTGCAGTTGATAATGATCCAGGACGTATCAAACAATTCAAAGAAAATGCAAAACGTATGGATCATCCATCAATTGATATTGTGATGAAGGATGTATTGTACTTCAATTCTATAAAGAAATACGATAAGATCATTATTGATGCTCCCTGCACAGGATGGGGAGTGATGCAAAGAAAACCGGACATACGTTTGCAGTCTGAAAATCGTCTAAAAAGTCTGATACCGTTGCAGCAAAAGCTGTTAGAAAAAGCAGATTCTCTTCTTAAGAAAAATGGCATTTTGGTGTATTCAACCTGCACGATCAACCCGGATGAAAATGAATATCAGATAGAAAAATTTCTGAAAAATCATCCAAATTATTCCATCGAAAATCCTGAACAATTTGTTGAGAAAGTTTTCGTATCCGGCAAATATATAAAAACTTATCCTTTCAAGCATAACATGGATGGAAGCTTTGCTTCTGCATTAAGGAAAGAAGCATGAAAACAATAAAAACGATTGGCTTTGTTGTATTGAGCTTTATTATTATTTTCTTGCTTGGGTTTGTTCTCTCCCGTACAGTGCTCTATTTTTACACTCACCACAGAAATGAGGTTGAGGTGCCTGAGCTTATTAATAAAGATTATAAAAAAGCCAAACATGATCTTTATAAATTGGGACTTTATATTGATAAAGTTGGCGAACGAAACAGTCTGGAAGTTCTGGATGGCAGCATTATCTCGCAGGAACCTCAGGCAAATACTATCGTGAAAAAGGGCTATACGATCGATGTGATCGTGAGTAAAGGTCCGGAACTTATAAAGATCCCCACGCTTGATAATCTGACACTTGATGAAGCCCGAATTCGGCTCATAAATAGCGGTCTGGAAGTGGGTAACGTAAATTACTCCTATTCAAATGAAATTCAAAAAGGAAAGGTTATATATAGCCAACCCGTGTATGGAATGGATGTTCCGAGAAATTCAAAAATCGCTCTGATCATGAGCTTGGGTAAAATTCCTTCTACAATAAATTCAAAACAAGACGAGTATGATTCCTTACTGGAAAATCTGAATGAAAATTAGCAAATCGAGGTAAAATGGTAGTAAAATATGATGCGACACGAATCAAAGTAATGAAGGGGCTGGAAGCAGTACGTAAACGCCCTACTATGTATATTGGTGGAACCGGCGAAAGAGGACTGCACCATCTGGTCTATGAAGTTGTTGATAACAGCATTGATGAAGCAATGGTTGGATTCTGTAATAGAATTGATGTTATCATGAATACCGATGGCTCTGTAACTGTTATTGATAATGGTCGCGGAATCCCGGTTGACATACATAAAGAACAGAAAATACCAGCGTTGCAGGTAGTTATGACCATGCTACATGCCGGCGGAAAGTTTGATGACAAATCATATAAGGTTTCCGGTGGACTGCACGGCGTTGGTGTTTCAGTAGTAAATGCCCTATCAAAATGGCTTGAAGTAAAAGTCTATAAAGATAAAAAAATATACAGACAATATTATGAGCGTGGAAAAGTAAAATCTACTTTGGAGATTGTTGGAAAAACAAAAAATACTGGTACTGAAATCACTTTTATGCCTGATGAAGAAATTTTTAATGATATTACTTTTAGTTTTGATTATCTCTCTGTAAGACTTCGTGAATTAGCATTCCTTAATAAAGGTGTGAGAATCATACTGGAAGATAAGCAACACGATGAGAAGCATGATTTCAAATATGATGGCGGAATCGTTTCTTTTGTAAAATATCTGAATGAAAACAAAAAAGTTATCTTCAACAGACCCGTCTATATATCCGGCACAAGGGATCACACCGAATTTGAAGTTGCTATTCAGTATAATGATGGCTATCAGGAATCAATTCTGAGCTTTGCAAACAATATCAACACGATCGAAGGCGGTACACATCTGAGCGGTTTCAAATCCGCTCTAACACGTGCTGTTAATACATATATTAAAAATTCCAATCTCTCAAAAAATGAGAAAAGTACTCCGCAGGGAGGAGATATCAGAGAGGGAATAACCGCCGTTATAAGCGTGAAGCTGAAAGATCCTCAATTTGAGGGACAGACAAAGACAAAATTGCAGAATCTTGATATTGATGGTATTATTAATTCCATTGTATATGAAAAACTGATGGAATACTTTGAAGAGCATCCGGCGGAAGCAAAATCAATTTCGAATAAGGCCATATTGGGAGCTCGATCCCGAGAAGCTGCAAGAAAAGCACGAGAACTCACACGAAGAAAATCTGTGCTTGAAAGCGGAAGTTTACCCGGCAAATTAGCAGATTGCTCGATCGAAGATCCGACACAAACCGAGATATTTCTTGTTGAGGGTGATTCAGCAGGAGGTTCTGCAAAAATGGGAAGAGATAGAACCTTTCAGGCGATCCTGCCATTATGGGGTAAAATGCTTAATACGGAAAAGGCACGGATAGATAAAGTTCTTAATAATGAAAAGATACAACCCATTATCCTAGCTCTTGGCGCAGGTATCGGTGATGAATTTGATAAATCAAAACTTCGTTATCACAAAGTCATTATTATGGCTGATGCTGACGTTGATGGACAACATATTGCCACACTCTTGCTCACTTTTTTCTTCAGGTATATGCGGACTCTTGTTGAAGATGGAAATATTTACATTGCGCGTCCACCTCTATTTCTCCTCAAGAAAGGAAGAATGTCCAGGTATGTGTATTCTGAAGATCAACGGGATGAAGTTTTGAAAGAGCTTGGGTCAACAGGTGTGAGTATTCAACGCTATAAAGGACTTGGTGAGATGAATGCCGATCAGCTTTGGGAAACGACACTGGATCCTGAAAAACGAATTCTCACCGCAGTTCGAATGAATGATGTAATTGAAGCTGATCGTATTTTCACGATCTTAATGGGTGGTGACGTCGAGCCACGAAGAGCATTTATTGAAAAAAATGCCAAATATGTAGAAGTTGATGTATAATTGGAGGATACATGATTCACGATAGATCAAGAATTGAACAGATAGAAATTGATGATGTGCTGAAAAAAGCTTACCTGGAATACTCCATGAGCGTAATCGTATCACGAGCTTTGCCTGATGTACGTGACGGATTGAAACCCTCACAGCGAAGAATACTTTATGCAATGCATGAGCTCAAACTTGAACCGGGAAAGAGATTCCGAAAATGCGCAAAGATCGCAGGTGACACCTCTGGAAACTACCATCCTCATGGTGAACAGGTCATTTATCCGACTCTTGTGAGAATGGCTCAGGAATGGAGTTTGCGGTATCTTCTTATTGAGGGACAAGGCAACTTTGGCTCACAGGACGGCGATCCGCCTGCAGCAATGCGATATACCGAAGCGCGCTTGCATAATGCAGCAGTTGACCTTATGGCTGACCTCGACAAAGATACAGTTGATTTCCAATCAAACTATGATGACACACGAAAAGAACCAAAGGTATTTCCTTCAAAATTTCCAAACCTTATTGTAAATGGTTCGTCCGGTATTGCCGTGGGAATGGCAACTAATATGGCACCCCACAATGTTTCAGAAACCTGTGATGCGCTCTGTGCACTTATCGATGATACTGAACTCGAACCACTTGACCTGATACAATATATGAAGGGTCCGGACTTTCCAACCGGCGGATACATCATCGGAAAACAAGGAATCAGCGATTATTTCAAAACAGGATACGGCAAAATTATCAATAGAGGCAAAGCTTCTATTGAGACAAAAAATAACGGTCAGGAAGCGATCATTATCACAGAACTTCCATACCAACTCAACAAGACATTGCTTATTGATAAAATTGTGGCTCTGGTCAAAGATAAGAGAATTGAGGGCATCAGCGATCTAAGAGACGAATCAGGACGACAGGGAATGCGACTGGTCATTACAATAAAAAGGAATTCCGATGCAGATTCTGTCCTGAAAAAACTGTATAAATATTCTCAGCTTCAGGTAAGCTTTGTCGTGAATAACCGAGCTCTTGTTGGTGGAATTCCACAAGTTGTTAATATGAAAGAACTGCTTCAAAATTATATTGATTTCCGTCACGAAGTGGTAGTACGCAGAACTCAATATGAACTGGATAATTCAGAAAAACGGCTTCATATTCTCGAAGGATTCCGTATCGCATTGGATAATATCGATGAGATAATTGCAACGATCAAAACATCCGATAGCACGCAAGATGCAAATACAAACCTGCATAAAAAATTTGGTTTCACGGAGATCCAGGCAAAAGCAATACTCGAAATGCGTCTTCAGAAACTAACCGGGCTGGAACGTGAGAAGATCGAGCTTGAATACCGAGAGCTTGTAAAGGCAGTCGAAGAACTGAAAAGCATTCTTGAAATACGTGGGAAACGCATGCAGATCATTAAATCTGAAGTACTTGAAATGAAAGAAAAGTACGATGATTATCGAAAAACAACCATTCTTGAGGGCTCTGCAGATATTGAGACTGAAGATATGATAGCTGACGAGGAAATGGTTGTAACGATCTCCCATGAAGGATACATAAAACGACTTCCTATTCGGACTTACAGGAAACAGCTACGTGGTGGAAAAGGGTTGACAGGTTCCAATCTGAAAGAAGAGGACTTTATAGAAAGCGTATTTGTAGCATCTACACATGCCTTTATACTTTTCTTTACAGATTTTGGGCAATGTCATTGGCTGAAAGTGCATAAGATTCCTAAAGTGAGCAGGTTAGCACGTGGAAAAGCAATTGTGAACCTTCTACAGCTCCAAAGAAATGAAAAGCTCGAAGCATATGTCACTGTCCGTGATTTTGAACTTCCGCATTTTGTAACTATTGTCACTAAGAATGGGATAATCAAAAAGACAGCATTGGCAGCATTTTCTCATCCCCGAACCGGCGGCATTATCGCGATCAATCTCATCAAAGGAGATGAACTTATTGATGCTCGAATCACCGAAGGTGATAATGATGTCATTCTTGCAACGAAGAACGGCTTTAGCAACCGTTTCCACGAAACCGATGTCCGAGCACAGGGAAGAAATTCACAGGGAGTTATCGGCATACGATTGCGAAATGCTGATGAAGTTGTCTCAATGGTCATCGTAAAACGTGAAGGTACTTTGCTCTCCATAAGTAAAAATGGCTACGGGAAACGCACTCCAATTGCTGATTACCGAGTAACTAAGCGCGGAAGCATGGGTGTCATCACTATAAAAACCACAAAAAGAAATGGCAATCTCGTAAGTGTAAAAGAAATTGTTGATGATGACGATCTGATCATCATAACAAGCTCCGGCAAAGTGATACGACAGCATGTGGGAAGCATTTCTGTGATCAGCAGAAACACTCAGGGAATGCGGCTAATAACTCTGAATGAGGGTGATAAGGTTACAGGTGTTGCCCGTGTAGCTCACGAAGAAGATGATATTCCTGAAGATGATGAAAATGGAAATGGCATTGAGAATGATGAACTCGATCAAGAAATGAGCGGAAACGATACTCTTGAAGAAAATACAGAAGATGAAAATAATGAAGAATAGATCATGAAAAAAAATATCATTACTTCACTAATCCTATTGTTGTTATTAACTGCCTGTGCACCGAAGATCCTTCCTATTCGCTCTCATAATGTAAAAATTCAGGAAAATTATGCGGTGATCACTCATAAAGATTATAACATTGCGATAGAACCCTCAAGCTGGAACGATTCGCCTTCAAATCTTGAAAACTATTTTATGGTCTTCTATGTGATCCTTCGTAATAAAACAAATCAGAAAATGCATATTGATAAAGATGCCTTTGTGATGATCGATGACAAGGGTGAGCAGTATTCAATTTTCGGTCCTCAACAGATCGTGCAGATCATGTATGGGGATAATCAGTATTTTGATCTAAACTATTTCATGAACTTTGATGATGAAGATCATGAGGATTTGAAAGAGGAATACCAAGTCCGGCTGGATGGCATCCGAAATATAATGATGAAATCTTTCCAGTTTGACCCAATACGTCCACAAGCGCAGGAAAGTGGCTATCTTTTCTTTGAACGGCTGGAATTTAAAAAACAAGCTCTTTTCAAAATATACTACAATGATGATGTTATGGAATTTGTCATCACAAAATAGTTTATGAATCCATCGCAGATAATTATTAAAAAACGCGACTGTCAGCCACTCTCACAGGAGGAGATCAGATATTTCATTTCGTCTTTTGTCAAAGGCGAAATAGAAGACTACCAGATGTCTGCAATGCTCATGGCAATTCTTCTTAACGGTATGAGCGATAAGGAAATCTACTGGCTGACAAAAGAGTATATCGATTCCGGTGTAACCCTGACCTTCCCAGAATCTCAGGGAAGATGTATTGATAAACACAGCACAGGCGGAGTGGGTGACAAATTATCACTCATGATCGGTCCGCTTGCAGCAGAATGCGGTGTCATGGTTCCAATGATTTCAGGGAGAGGACTCGGTCATACAGGTGGCACACTGGATAAGCTTGAATCGATCCCCGGTTTCCAAACCCAAATCTCGATTGATAGATTTCAGAAAATTGTACGAGACAATAATTTTGCCATCGTCGGGCAGTCAGATAAGATAGTACCAGCAGATAAGAGAATCTATGCTCTTCGTGATGTAACAGGTACTGTTGAGAGCATTCCTCTTATTACGGCAAGTATTATGAGCAAAAAGATAGCTTCCGGCATGGACGGACTTGTTATTGATCTAAAAGTAGGGAACGGCGCATTTATCGGAACAATGGAACATGCTCATCAACTTGCAGAATCCATGAGTAAGATAGCGAAGGAATTCGATAAAACAATCACCATTAATTTTACTGATATGAATGCCCCTCTTGGAAGATATATCGGTAATGCTATCGAGGTTATTGAAGCCATTGAATTTCTGAAGGGAAATATGGAACCTGATCTTAAAGAAGTGACCTATAAACTTGTTGCTGACATGCTCATTTTAGCTGGAATTTCGGAAAATTTTAATGAAGCTGAGATTATGATAGATCAAACAATTGAGAGTGGACGAGCACTTGAACGCTTCAGAAAAGGCATTGAACTCCAGCACGGAAATCCCCAAGTGATTGATGATTACGCACTATTTCCTCAACCAAAACATGTAATAGAAATTTATGCCAAACAAACAGGATATATAAAGAATATCAACAGCAAAGATATCGGGTATGCGCTTATCGAGGTAAAAGCCGGCAGAAAGCAGACAAAAGACACAATCGACCATGCTGCAGGATTGAAGTTGTTAAAAAAGGTTGGAGATGAAGTCACAAAGGGCGAACCAATCGCTGAACTCTATTATGATAATGATCAAGGGAATAAAACTGCAAAAGAAATTGAAAATTGCTTTGAATATTCTGAGGATAAAATTACTAAATCGAGCAGGTTATTAGGTTCACATAAGTAATTGATAGAGTGAATATCCAGTAAACTCTATTAAACTTGACACAATATTCCAGCCCAAAAAATTCGATGATTCAATAAATAAAAAATAGTTATGAAAGTATATTTATAATTATTCTCGGAGGTATTCGATGCCAGTGCCAAAGCAGAAAAGGTCGAAGTCCAAAAGCCGTAAACGAAGAACGCATTATAAAGCAGCTGCAGAACCGATGATCAAATGCAGCAATTGCGGAGAAACTATGCGTCCTCATTATGCATGCCCTCACTGTGGATTTTACAGAGGCAAGAAAGTTATAACCGTTTCAGAATAAATTTTATGAGAATTGCAGTTGATGCATTCGGGAGCGATAAAGCTCCATTCCCAGAAGTCGAAGGTGCAGTTTCAGCTATCAATAATAAATGCTGCACCAAGGTTTTCCTGGTAGGGAAGGAAGAAATCCTTGCGAAAGCCCTGGAGAAATATTATTATCCCAAACACGCAATAAAAATTATTGATGCACAAGAGGTTATTGATATCTCGGAAAAACCAGTATCAGAACTCAGAAAAAAAGCTGATTCTTCATTAATGAAAGCGCTGAATCTCGTTAAAGAAGGTCAAGCTGATGCTCTGGTGAGTGCTGGTTCTACAGGTGCAGTTATGGCTGCATCCCTACTTTATTTTGGAAGGATAAAGGGAGTTTTAAGACCAGCCCTTGCAATCTCTCTTCCAACTATAAAAGAACCAGAAATATTGCTGGATGTCGGTGCAAATGTTGACTGCAATGCAGACAATCTCGTGCAATTCGCAGAAATGGGAAGCATCTACTCAGCATACTTTCAAAAGAAAAAACAACCCCGTGTTGCTCTCATCAATATTGGTGAAGAGAGTAAAAAAGGTAATGAAGTAACTGTTGAAGCATATGCTAAACTGCAGAATCTCAATTCCATAAATTTTATCGGCAATATTGAGGGTAAAGATATTCTAAAAGGAGCAGCAGACGTTATTATCTCCGATGGTTTCATCGGAAATATTATGCTGAAAACTGTCGAAGGAGTAGCATTTTCTCTTTTCGAAATACTCAAGCAGGAATTCGAGGATGACTGGGTCGCAAAGATCGGTGCAATATTATCTTATCCTGCATACAGACATCTTAAGAAAAAATTGGATTACTCTGAGTATGGGGGAGGATTCTTACTTGGTGTAAACGAAATCTCCATTATTGCTCATGGACGCTCCAATGCAAAAGCAATTTCCAATGCTATCAAATTTGCAAGTTTTTCTAAAAAATCTAAGTTTTTAAGTCACATTAAAGAATACTACCGACAAAAGATGGAGAACAAAGGTGAGTGATATCAGAGTTAAAATTGATGGAGTTGCTATGGCTGCTCCTGATAAAGTCCTTACAAATAAGGACTTAGAAAAAATTGTCGACACGTCAGATGAATGGATCCGTACGCGAACCGGGATGGTTGAACGTAGAAAATCTGATGAACACACTGCAGCTTCTGATGTTACGTTCAAGGCATGTGAGAAACTTTTTAAAAAATCTTCTCTTCGACCAAGAGATATTGATCTTATCGTTGTGGCAACTGTGACTCCTGATCATCCATTTCCCTCTACAGCGTGCATATTACAAAACAAACTGGGCATTCCTCATTGTCCTGCTTTTGATATTTCCGCAGGATGTACTGGATTTATTTATGCCTTAACTATTGCAAAGCAATTCATCGAGAATGGATCTGCGACAAATGCACTTGTTATTGGTGTAGAACTACTTACTAAAATCACGAACTGGACAGATAGAAACACCTGCGTACTTTTTGGAGACGGAGCCGGCACTGCGTTGCTTACTCAAGCACATAAAGGCGAAATATCGGAGATCATCGATACGTATATTTCTTCAGATGGACGTTACGGTGACCTGCTCATTCAGCAAGGTGGAGGTTCTCGCAATCCAGCATCAATAAAAACTGTAGAACAGAATATGCACACTGTATATATGGAAGGAAATAAGATTTTCAAGATCGCAGTCAAATCTATGGGGGATGCGGCAGTAAGGATACTTGAAAGAAATGGATTCACTGGCGAAGATGTAGATTGGCTTATTCCTCATCAGGCAAATCTACGTATTATTGATGCCACTGCAAAACGAATCCATCTTCTTCCTCAGAAGGTCATCATAAATATAGAAAAATATGGCAATACATCCTCTGCAAGCATTCCAATTGCCTTTGCAGAAGCAATAGAAGACGGACGTATTCGCCGTGGTGATCTTATTGTGCTCGATGCTTTTGGAGCTGGACTTACATGGGGAAGTGTGCTATTGAGGTATTAATGATCAAGAAAAATTTTGCTTTTGTTTTTCCCGGCCAAGGCGCTCAGTATGTTGGAATGGCTAAAGAATTCTTCGAGCTTCCTGAATATAATCATTTTTTTAAAGAAGCTAACGACCGGCTAGGGTATGATCTCACAAATATAATGTTTGAAGGTCCTGAGGATGAGTTAAAGAAAACTCACAATACTCAGCCGGCAATTCTGCTTCATAGTGTGGTTGCTTATAATTATTTCAAAGATCATGTAGATATTATCCCTGCTTTTACTGCCGGGCATTCATTAGGAGAATTTTCCGCACTCGTCGCGGCTGGCTCTCTAGATTGGCTCGATGCACTTTATCTGGTGCATAAGCGTGGTGATTTCATGATCGAAGCGGGCAGTGGAGTACCTTTTAAAATGGCAGCTATCCTTGGACTTGATGCAGAAATCATTATTGATTTTTGTAAAAACAGCACTGGAGTTGTCGTTGCAGCAAATTTCAACACACCCGTTCAGACCGTGATCAGCGGAGAAAACAAAGCGGTGGCTGAAATAATGGACAAATGTACTGAAGCTGGTGCGAGAAGAGTAGTTGAACTGGTTGTTGGCGGTGCATTTCATTCGCCACTTATTCATAAATCAGCCGAATGGCTCGTTGAAGAGATGAAAAAATGCAATTTTTCAGACGCAGATATTTCGGTCATTTCCAATTATACGGCAAAACCAGAAAAACATAAAAATGAAATAATTGACAATTTAACACAACAAATTATTTCTCCTATCCAATGGGTGAGGTCGGTTGAATATATGTGTGGAAATGGTATCGATACTTTTATTGAATTCGGTCCAGGACGTGTTGTGTCAGGCATGATCAAAGCTATAAATAAAGACACCAACAGATACACGATCAACACCCTTGAGGATGCAGAAAAAGTCATCAATGCATTCAAAAATATTTAGGAAAAACACATGAATCGATTTGATGGGAAAGTTGCACTCATTACTGGAAGCGCTCGTGGTATTGGAAAGAGCATTGCACGTCTCTTTGCCGAGCAAGGTGCGCAGGTAGTAATTGCCGACATACTTCAAGAGGAAATTGATGCAACTGTGCACGAATTTACTTCGAAGGGTTTGAAAGCTGTTGGTTCACAGTGCAATATTACTTCTGAAGAAGAAGTTGAAAATTTCATGAGAGGTATCTTTGAGCAGTTTGGCTCAATTGATATTCTGGTAAATAATGCAGGTATTACCGCTGACAATCTGCTCATTCGCATGAAAAAAGATGATTGGGATAAAGTTTTGAACGTAAATCTGACAGGCACCTTCATCTGTACACAAAAAGTTGCAAAATATATGATGAAGCAACGTCATGGAAAGATCGTGAATGTTTCCTCGGTGATCGGTTTTATCGGCAATGCTGGTCAGGCAAACTATGCTGCTACAAAGGGTGGAATCATTGCTTTTACAAAATCTGTGGCAAAGGAGCTTGCATCCAGAAATATCAATGTGAATGCAGTAGCTCCCGGCTTTATCCGTACATCTATGACAGATGCTCTTCCCGAAAAGATTCAACAAAAATATCTTGAAAACATTTCAATGAAACGTTTCGGTACGCCAGAGGATGTGGGCGAACTCGTACTCTTCCTCAGTAGCGAAGATGCAGATTATATAACAGGTCAAACAATAATAATAGATGGTGGAATGATATAACAGAAACCTTAAACTAAAGGAGAAAACAATGGACGAAAGCATCAAAGAAAAAGTCAAAGGAATCATAGCAACACAATTGGGCGCGACTGAAGCTGAAATAACTGTAGAAGCACGCTTTATTGAAGATCTCGGCGCAGATTCTCTTGATACAGTCGAGTTAATCATGCAATTTGAAGAGGAATTCGATATTGAAATTCCGGATGAAGATGCAGAAAAACTTACTACAGTTGGCACTGCTATCGAATATCTCAACAAAAAATTAAACAAATAATCCATAACCCCACATGCTGGTAAAACAGCCTGTGGGGTATATTCCATCAGCCAGCTGGCGGAAAGGACACCATTCTATGAAATTAAAAAGAGTAGTTGTAACTGGTCTTGGTACAGTTAATCCGCTTGGTTTAAACGTCGAAGATACTTGGAAAAAACTCTGTGAAGGAAAATCCGGTATTGAACTGATTACAGATATGGATCTCGAGAATATTGCTTCCAAGATAGCGGGTAGGGTAAAAAATTTTGATCCTCATGATTACATTGACGCAAAAGAAGTAAAAAGGATGGATCGATTTTGCCATTTTGCAATTGCTTCAGCCACACAGGCGATGGAAAACTCCGGACTCGAGGGAGAGATCGATCCGGATAAATTGGGTGTCATCACTGGAACAGGTATTGGAGGAATCCGAACATTTGAGCATCAAACTGAAGTCTTTCTTACACGTGGACCCAAAAGGGTCGGCCCTTTCTTCATACCTATGATGATCGCTAACATTGCAGCAGGAAGAATCGCCATACAATATAACGCTCGTGGTATCAATTTCAGTATAATTTCTGCCTGTGCATCAAGTGCACACGCCATTGGAGAGGCATATAGAGGAATCAAATATGGCAATGCTGATGCTGTGATAGCAGTCGGTTCTGAAGCTGCTGTAACGAGATTAACCCTTTCCGGTTTTTCTGTGATGCGCGCTCTTTCCACACGGAATGATTCACCTGAAACAGCCAGCAGACCCTTTGATAAAGAGCGTGACGGATTTGTCCTTGCGGAAGGAGCAGCAGCTCTTGTACTGGAAGAATATGAACACGCAAAAGCCAGAGTCGCCACGATCTTTGGTGAACTTGTCGGCTATGGTGCGACCTGCGATGCCTACCACATCACTATGCCCGCTTCCGGCGGAGAAGGCGGTGCTCATGCAATGCAGAATGCTATTAAGGATGCAGGAATTTCTCCTGAGGATGTGCAGTATATCAATTCCCACGGCACCTCAACTCCGCTTAATGATAAGAGTGAAACCCAGGCAATTAAAACTGTTTTTGGAAATCATGCTTACAAATTAAAAGTAAATTCAAGCAAATCGATGCTCGGTCACGGACTTGGAGCTGCAGGTGCATTGGAATCAATTATTGTTGTGAAATCTATTCAAGATCAAAAGATCCATCCCACCATAAATCTCACTACTCCTGATCCTGAATGTGACCTTGATTATAATCCTGAAGGAACCATTCCTTTGACGATCGAGTATAGTATCTCTAACTCATTTGGATTCGGTGGACACAACGCGACACTGGTTTTCAAACGATATGATGATTGAGTATAATAAGATTGTTCTTCATCCTCAAGCTGATCCCATAAAAATCGAAAAGTGGAGGAAATCACTTCCCCAATTAGAAGAAAAACTGAACTATTTTTTCAAAAATACTGACCTTTTAGAAGCAGCGCTAACTCACAAATCCATCTATAATCAAGAAAACGAACATTCGATTGCCGAAAGACTGGAATTTCTCGGAGACTCCGCTCTTGAATTATCCATCACAGAATATCTGTTCAAAACATATCATGATAAAGATGAAGGATTCCTTACAAAAAAGCGCTCGAAAATAATTAGTAGGGTTTATTTGAACAAAAAAGCCAGTGAGATTGCATTAGCAAAATATATCCTTGTAAAGGAGGATGAAATCAATCTTACTCGCCAAAAGAGTTCATCACTTACTGCTGATACGATGGAATCACTCTTTGGTGCGATATTTCTGGATAGCTCTTATCAAGAAGCAAAATACGTAATACAAAACCTTATTCTTTCAAATTTTGATGAACTGATATCACACACTGATCTTCAAAATTATAAGAGCAATTTGCAGGAATTCTGCCACACTGAATTTGCTGAAAATCCAATCTATGAGATAATAAAAGAAGCCGGACCTGAGCATCAAAAGAAATTCTATGCAAAGGTTTCAGTAGGTAAAAAGTACTCATCCAGGGGTAGTGGAAAATCCAAAAAAGCTGCTGAACAGAAAGCGGCACGCAATCTTCTTAAGAAATTTCAAAATAAACTGAACAAATGAACCTCCTGGCAACACTTCTCATCATTCTTTCCGGAATCATCATCTTCTTTTATTATAGATTCACAAATCCACCGATAAGCAACAATCTTAAATTTATTCTCGGCATATTAAGATTCTTATTTTTTGCGATTGTGATCATGCTCATTTTTAATCCAACACTCCATTTTTCCCGCTCAAAAAAAGTTCCTCCAACCACAATCATTATGGTTGACTCCAGTATGAGTATGCTTCAACCCCTGAATTCTGATGAAAGTAAATCTCTTGCAGCAACTCATTGGGAGCAAGAACTTAATTCCTATCTTGATGAGCAGAATATTCTTCATGATAGAATTTCCTTTAGTAATGGATTACAACACGATTCCACAACTACTGACATTTTTTTGGCATTAAAGGAACTCAATGAAGGTTCCAAATTTGTAAATATTTCTGATGTGATACTCATTTCTGATGGACTCCAGCACAATAACAATTCATATCCATACATTGACGAACTACAATTTCCAGTTTTCTCTATTCTTTTAGGAGAAGATGATGAAATGATCGATATTTCACTTGATGAAATTCTGGTAAATAATCCGGTATATCTGAATATGGAAACCGAGGTATCATACCGAATTTCAGGAATTCCTGATGAAATCCCATTTACATTATCCATTTACGACGAAAATGACAGATTGCTTGAAGAAGAACAGATCCCCAAAAGTGATAATCAAAGGCAATTCTCCCTTTCATTCACTCCTTCTGTACTGGGATACCAAAAGCTGTTTGCAGAGGTACAATTGCAAGACGGAAAGGAATCTACTCTTGATAATAACATAAGAGAATTTCTTGTAAGTGTGGTAAAGGATAAAGCACAATTCACATTGATAACATCTTCAGCAAATTGGGATATAACTTTTATTCACAGGGCTTTGATGAAAAACGAGCGTTTTGAAACCTCACTGCTCGAGCAAAGAAAAGAAGGATATTTTCATGACAATAAGCTCACTTCTCCGCTTGAAAAACTTAGTGAAGCAGATGTGCTCATTCTGCACAATTCGGATACATTCAATTTTGATAAAGAATCCGTTCTGGCTATTGAGAATTTTGTTTCTCGCGGTGGCAATATTCTATATCTTGGTAAGATCGATCCTGAACTTGGCAGCATTCTACCTTTGCAAACTACTAGATTCCGAGAAATAGTTCAAACGGCCATCATCCCGACAGCAGCAATGGGAAATTATCAAACTTTTTTAGTCAATCGTGATGAAGCTCTTGCATCATTCTGGAATGCGCTCCCTCCGATCACCACCTATTTTTATGAAAAAAAACCGCAAACAGAGGTTATCGCTCAAGCAGACATCCTTTCTGAAAATCCGGTCATAGCTTTTTCATCATATCTGCAAGGTCATATTCTGCAGTGGTCAGGTTATGATTTCTTCAGATGGAAAATGTGGGAAAAACCGGATGAGCCATGGTTCGATACCTTTATTATAAATATTGCTCAATGGTTACTGAATGCTGATATCTCACAAAGATTTTTATGTTCATCTGATAAAATGAACTATCTTGAAGGAGAAACTATCGAATTTTCCGCTCATCTTTTTGATGAAAAAATGAATCTTGTGAATGGACAGGATATCAAATTAACTATCCTTCAAAATGATTCTCTTGTTGCAGAAAAATTCTTTCTTGAGAAAGATAATTCCTACAAAGCATATATAGAGGATCTCAAATCTGGAAAATATACTTATTCTGCTGAAACGACTCTTGGAAAAAATATTTATAATGATGAAGGAGAAGTTCTTATTGAAAAACTCACCTTGGAGCAAAGTACACACGGAATTCAAAAAGCATACTTGCAATATATTGCTTCAAAGACAAATGGAGATATGCTCATCTCTCGAATGGATTTTGAAAAAGTGCTGAGAGTCCAGCGGGAGTTCAAAATTATAAAAATCTTTCGAGATATTGAGTTGTGGAAAAAGTGGTATCTCGCAGTGATTGCGTTACTTCTGATCGCAACGGAACTTTTCCTCAGAAAAAAGAAAGGATTGTTATGAGACAATGTAATTATGCTGATGCAGTAAAGCGTATGAACAGACCATCCAGACTTGCTCTTGCTGTTTCCAAACCCAAAGACGGACCTGTAAACATTATCACGCTAGGATGGTTTATGAGGACTTCTATCAAGCCGCCAATGTTCGCAATTTCTGTGGGCTTGACCCGCTATTCTCATGAAATATTATCAGAAAATCGTAATTTTGTACTCGCAATTCCTTCTGTAAATATGGCTGAACAGACCATGCAATGTGGACTGCAATCAGGAAGAAATGTTGATAAAATTACAGAATTCGGAATAAAAATCAGACGTGGCAAACTAACCGAAATTCCTGTTCTTGCTGATGCTGTTGCCAATTTTGAATGCAAAACGATCACGCAGGTTCGCAGTGGAGATCACACGATCTTCATCGGCGAAGTGAAGTATTCCTGGCAGAATGATGATGAAGATATTGAACAGCTTTTAGCAATTCCTGTAAATGATGACAGATTTATTGAATTGATTCACAAAGGTGGTTATGCTTTTGGCTATATAAAAGATTAATTGGATATTCAGATTTTAAGTATGAGTTTACTCTAAAAAGTGTGTAATTAGAAATATGTTAGAAAATGCATCAAATATTTGGAAACCGATCCCAGTTAAATGAATAAGGATTTAACGGGACAAGTGAATCGGTTACAATTAGCTATCTTCCTATTAACCACCAACTTAAGTTGGTGGTTAATGAAACAAAAAAATGCATTAACCGTTTCAACGGTTTCTCGATTTCTTAAATTGAACTTTTTAGAGTGGACTCAAGTATATCAACCCACTTAAAAATAAAAGGAACCAGATTAACGGAGCATTTATGATCCTACAATATTTAGGGAAAGAGCCCAAAATTGGAAAAGAAGTATTCATCGCAGAAGGGGCAAAGGTAATTGGAGATGTTACTCTGGGAGATCATGTGAGTGTATGGTTTAATTCTGTTGTACGGGGCGATGTAAATTATATTAAGATCGGAGAAAACTCTAACATACAGGATAATTCCGTTCTGCATGTTACAACAGCTACTGCACCTCTTAACATAGGAAAAAATGTTACGGTTGGTCACAATGTCATTCTTCACGGGTGTACTATCGCAGATAATTGTCTGATCGGAAGTGGTGCTATTATTTGGGACGGAGCTATAATTGGAAATGGCTCTATCGTAGGTGCAGGAGCCATCATTCTTGCCAATTTCAAGGCACCTTCCCGTTCACTCATTCTTGGAGCTCCTGCAAAAATAAAAAGAGATGTGCCTGAAGAGCAATTCGAAAAAATTCTTATTTCTGCAAAGCATTACGTCAAATATGCACAGAATTATATGAAGGATAGGTGAGACTTATGGAACAACATACAGTAGCAATAATCGGTGGGGGACCTGGAGGATATGTTACAGCGATACGTCTTCAGCAATACGGGATCGACACAGTGGTTTTTGAAAAGGAACGTCTTGGCGGCGTATGTCTTAATTGGGGATGCATTCCTACAAAAGCACTCGTTAAAGTTGCTGATCTTTTCTCGGAGTTGCATCATGTTGAAAAATTCGGACTCTCCATTGAAAATCCTAAATACGATTACGCAAAGATATATGAAAGAAAAAATCAGGTAGTTGAAAAATTTGTTTCAGGATTAGAGTTTTTATTCAAAAAACGCCAAATTCCAGTAATAAAAGAAGCCGTGAAGGCATTAGTGAAGCATGGTGACTCCTATCTTATCTCAACGGAAACCTCAACAATACAAGCATCTTACGTAATAATAGCAACCGGTTCCAAGCCAAAGGAGCTTCCTACATTTAAGATCGATGGTGAGAATATCCTCTCCTCAAAAGATATATTGAGATTGCAGGAACTCCCTGAACGTTTGGTTGTGGTCGGGGGTGGCGTGATCGGCTGTGAGTTTGCATCAATCTTTGCTCAATTGGGTGTTGAAGTTCAGATTATTGAATTTCTTCCACAACTCATAAGTACAGAAGATGAGGAAATATCCAAACGATTGGCAATGGCTTTGAAAAAGACTGGAATCAAAATTCATTTAAACACTGCGGTAGAAAGTTGGAAATCTGCAAACAGCGAACTGCAGATATCACTCTCAAATGGAAAGGAAATCACGACGGATAAAATACTTCTCAGTGTCGGAAGAGCTCCTGTATTCGAGATTGAGTGTAAGAACTTTGAAATCAATATAGAAAAAGATGCGATCACGATAAATAATAATTTTGAAACCAGTCAGCCCAATCTTTTTGCGATAGGGGATGTGACCGCAAAAATGCAGCTCGCTCATACAGCCAGTAAACAAGGACTTCTAACAGCAGAGGTCATTAAAAATAGAGTCGAAGGCAATGAATCCAAGATCGAAGAGCTTCGCTACGAAAATATCCCTCGATGCACCTTTACAAATCCTGAGATCGGCTCAATCGGTCTCACTGAAGCTCAGGCAAAAAAACAATACGAGGAAATATTAGTTGGAAAATTCCCTTTCTCTGCGAATGGTAAAGCTCTTGGTCTGGGAAATGTCTTCGGATTCGTTAAGACTATTGCAGATAAAAAAAGTAATAAAATCCTTGGCATGCACATTATTGGACCTCAGGCAACAGAGCTCATCGCAGAAGGTGCTATCATTATTCAGTCTGGAATGACTATTGATGAAGCACTCAAAGTTGTTTTTGCCCATCCCACTCTCTCAGAAGCTGTTGCCGAATCCATTGAAAATCTGGAAAAGATGTCGATTCATAGTATGTAGTATAAGTCAATTGTGAAATGACGTTAACTGAATTTTAACCATATTTGAAACCTCATCCCCCGGTGAAATATTCAGCAAGCTGATTTCACGGGGTAAACTAACCTTCTCCTATTTGAGGAGAAGGCAATATGGAAGGTTAAAATTTAATTACCATTTCCTATTGAAGCTTTACATGAAAGTAGGATCTAAACCTGTGAATAAATACTCTTTTGTCAGCAATATACCGAATCACCAACAAAAGCAGAATGAGATAACAAAACTTCTCTGGCCAGAATTCATGATACACGATCCGGTTGCAAATAAGTACTGGTCTTCTCTTTTTGACCTTTTCCCCGAATTTCAAATTTCTTTGGTCATCGATGATGAAATCGTTGGGATTGCGAACTGTATTCCTTTTTACTGGGATAAAGCTATTAATAAACTACCTGACGAGGGTTGGGACTGGGTGCTTAAAAAGAGTATTGAAGATTACAAAAACAATATCAAACCTAATGCTTTAACTGGCTTGCAGATAGCAGTTAAGAAGAATTTTCAGGGAAAGGGACTTAGTACTCTAATTGTGAATGAATTAATAAGAATTGCGAGGATAAATAATTTTTCACTTCTTACATTCCCAATAAGACCAAGCTTGAAAAGCAAATACCCGCTCACTTCGATTGATGAGTATATCACATGGCAACGAGAGGATGGACTTCCTTTTGATCCATGGCTGCGAGTTCATGTGAAAAACGGTGGAAAGATCGTAAAGCCCTGTCATAAAGCAATGTATATTCCAGGGAGTATCAGAGAATGGGAAGAATGGACTGGTCTGACTTTTATTGAATCCGGAGAATATACTGTACCAGGAGCTTTAAGTCAAATTCATATTGACGTAAAGTCCAATCTTGGTGAATATACTGAACCCAATGTGTGGGTGGTGCATGAGATAGAACATTAATTACTCGTTACTAATTTGAACTTGGGAACGAAAAGCAAAGGAGTATTCATGAATATGAAAAAAGCAACATTGTTTGTCATAATTGGAATATCCTATATTTTTGTAACACGTCTGGCTGCAACATTATTTATAGAACTTTTTAGAAATTTATCAATCGCGAGAATCAATACTGTGCTGTCACTTCTGGCAAGTATCACTTTAATCTTTTTTTATTTATACTTTTACAAAGAACACGTAAAAGAATCTCAGATCAAACTAAGATATGCAACGATATTGGCTCTGATGGGCTCGATACTCGGCTTCATCTTTTTTTTCAAAGGATTTCTTATTTTGTTTCATATTATCCGTCCTGTAAATTCGAATTTCGTTAATGTTATTATTCCCTGGTTGAGTGGTTTATTTTCACTATACTTCTTTTTCATTTTTCATAATGAAGTTGATCGAAAAGAATACCCACAACTCAAAACAGCTCTTCTGCTTGCGATACTTGGTAGTGTATTTGCGATAATAATTCGAACCTTTCTCGTTATCAACTATTTCACTTCAGACACTTTCATGTGGTTATGGAATCTGAATATTGAATATCCATTCATAGCTATTCCTCTCTCCATTGTGATGTTTTTCTGCAGCGTATATTTCTTTGTTGTGTTATATAAATATGAATGTAAGGATTAGTTGATTTTTAACTATTAGTTAATTACTCGTTACTAAGTTGGCAGTCTGTTTAAAAACGGATGGAATACTCGATATTATCTCAACCCACTAAACTTATCTCCGTTTGTAGCAGGCAGTTCCCTTCCCATTTGATAGAGGGAAGGGTTAGGGATAGGGGTTGTTATAACTTAAAGAAACCATTACATTGTAACTCAACATACCGATCTGTCAAGGCGTAGTGAAACGAAGACTGATGTTGAGTTCGCAAGATTGGAATCTTGCGTTACTTATTAAATGAAGCGGGAAATCCCAGAAGGACATTTTTCACTAAGTTTGTGCACTCGGGAACGAGAGTAATAGTATATATTTTCCTTGACAGGTAAATTTTGATTGTATTGTTCTTGATATAAATAAGGATATAAAGTATGAATTATTTAAGAGAAGCAGAAAAGGAATTGATTTTACAAGACTATTCGAAGAATACGATAAAATCATATTTGTACTATCTCAATAGTTTTTTCAAGAAAAACTCCGATTCATCAATTTGCTCTCTTTCCAAAGATACGATTAAAGATTATTTGGTTAAGTACATTGAAAAGTATAAACCTTCCTATTCTGCTGTATCACAAAATATCAATGCGTTAAAGTTCTTTTATGGAAAAGTACTGAGAAAACCGAAAACTTTTTGCGATATACCAAGACCAAGGAAGCCAAGAACGTTACCTAAAGTGATGAGTAGAAATGAGATTTCAAGATTATTATCTATTGTAACAAACATAAAACATAAGGCGATTTTACATATAATTTATTCTGGTGGTTTACGATTAGGTGAAATTTTAAATCTAAAAATAGAAGATATCGACAGTGATCGTATGCTAATACACATAAAAGGAGGTAAAGGAAAAAAAGATAGAACCACTATCCTAGGGAAAACCTGTTTAGCCGTTCTGAGAGAATACTACCGAAATTATAGACCTTCCATATGGCTTTTTGAAAGCACAGAAAAAGGAAAACAATATTCTGCTAAATCCGTACAAAATATTTTTAGGGCAAATCTGAAAAAAGCTGGTATTAACAAGCCATTTACTGTTCATTCCCTGAGACATTCGTTCGCTACTCATTTACTAGAACAAGGCGTTGATCTAAGCTACATTCAAGAATTGCTTGGACATAGCAGCTCAAAGACAACTGAAATTTATACTCATGTTTCCATCAAAAATCTGCAAAATATCATCTCACCTGCAGATCTAATTTTTTCGGATAAGGAAAACATAAACGAATGATCTATTCGCATATAATCCTAATATGGCATGCTAAACGTAATATGTCGTTTATGAAGTAGTTATGTTAAATAGCCAGAAATTTCTTTATTTATTTTTTAGATTTTATTTTGGCAATTTATTTCAGGTCGAACATAGCTTGTGATATAGTAAAAACAAGTAAATAATTTGACTTAAATATTTATGAACGAACAAAGCATTTCTCAACCAGATGAGCCCGTCCAAAGCTCAAAGCATATTTGGATAACAATCATCGCCGTGGTAATTACCGCGATCATTGTTGGTAGTGGGGTTTACACATGGCAAAAATCAAATCTAATAGCCACAAACCAATCTTTACAGCAAAAAATCGATGCATTAGAAAATCAAGTTAATCAGCTCCAACAGATCGCAAAATCCGTATCTTCTGAACCTGAAACAACGCAACCAATCGTTGATCAACGACCCAAAACACAGCAAATTAGCAAGATAGAAAATTGGAAAAAATACGAAAATAATGGTTATGGTTTTTCTCTCAAATATCCGGAGCATTATTTTATTACATGGGAAGGAACATGGGGAGAAACAGAAACTAAGGATTTTAAGTCAGTAATAGATATTTCAGAATATGAAGTTGCCCCCGGAAGACAATACTCTGGAGTACGAATAATAATAGGTGATTTTTCTGGCAACCTTTATTCCTACATGGAAGAAATATTTAATAACTATGATCAAGAAGGTTTTATGGATCCCAAGCCAGATAAAATCATAGAGACAAGTGTTGACGGCCTAACTGCATATACTGTTGGAGATCATCTTTATTTTACAAAAGGGGGTAAATTATACTCAATAAACAATGGAATAAATAAACAAATATTTGATCAAATTATTTCGACATTTGATTTTGTTGAATAAATTGCCAAAAAAATAATAAGGAAAAAGAAATTTCTGTCTACATCACATAACAGCTGCTTATGCGAAATATTTTCTTCCGCCTATAATTGTGCCATATGGCAACTAGGGTTGACATAGATGAATAGTAATGATAAGACTTTTCTGAGAACGAAAGGAGCTCGTAGAGCGACTGGAGTTCTCAGGAAAGTCAAGGCACAAATTA
>Ga0268281_1000487_pt1 | contig 29558 bp, 29 predicted proteins | sample saktaG_10_FD_190134 | JGI IMG/M metagenome (GOLD analysis project Ga0268281, IMG submission 190134) | Saline water microbial communities from Sakinaw Lake, British Columbia, Canada - sak_2011_5_24_50m | ecosystem: Environmental > Aquatic > Non-marine Saline and Alkaline > Saline ...
AATATCCTTACTTTTTAATTTCTCCGCCGTATAAATACAGCATTTCCGTTGTAGGAGCAAAGGTCTTTCAGCCCGCCTCTGTTTTTCGAGAGGTAGGCCGAAAGACCATTGCATGAGAGGAAGTTCACGGGACACAAATGTGCATCGATTTATGTCCCTTGCACTTCCGCTCTGCTATTTGGAGCCGCAGAGAGCCCAGTTAAATGGCTTGATAAAACTTTATCCCTGTGATATATATTCACAAAGAGAAACCCGTCTGAAATTACCACAAAGGGCGGGTTTTCTTTTACATCGCAATTATCAATTTACCTTTCAAACGATGTCCAATTTGCGGCGTAATTTCTATCCTCACTCGCCGCTCATCGGATTGTTTCTTTCGGACAAATGTCGGCGGGCTTAAATGCTGTTTTTGCGTCCTCGTGGGACATATCAGCAAAGCCGCGCCGGCAACTATCCAAAAAAGGGAATGAATTTAAATATCGTTCGTACAATAAAAATGCCGAGCATTACAAATGTCAGTAATTCAAAAAACTGTATTAGCGGGAAACCGCCAAAAAAAATGTTTATCTTGTTGAGATAGGCCTGAGTTGTCGGAAATACCAGTCCCAGCTGGTTACCTTTACTGTAAAAATCATTCGCATTGAAATATCTCAAACTGTTATTCACGAACTCCCCGGCGCTGGTAAAAATCGGCTGAATAAATGCAGTCAAAGAAGTTGCCCAACCCGACGGCTCTGTGTATCCACCTGCGGCGTTTTCTGAATACCAGTTGTCAAAATTGCTAAAAGCGTAAGGCGTTGGCAGTCCGCCAATGTTGAATATCAAAGAGTATTCAGGGTCAGGTGTTAAATCCCAAAAAGTATTGGCGTCTAATTCCTGCTGGGCTCGTAGTTCCCACTCGCCGTTTTCTGTAATCCCAAAGGTGGAAAACGGAGTTGAAAAATTTCCATTCTCGGCCGGGATTAGAAGTGTGTAATGCATAGAACTGATTCCGCTGTTTTTGTTTACAAACCACACTCTTAAATATCCGAGGCCGTAAAATCCGCTCGATAAATTTGCGAAACTGCCTGTTACTATTGCCGTGTCGGCAGTAACCGTAGATCCGCTTGCCGGGCTGGTTATTGAAACCGAAGGCCCAGGCGGGACATAGGCCGCAGTCCATGCCGAGCCATATTTGTAAATCATGTAAGAATATGGCGGAGTTCCCCCAAAACCACTGGTGCCGTAATTACAGATTAAATATCCATTGTCCGGAGTTGTGACATTGCACAATGCTCCCTGCGCGTATGAACCAACAGGACAATCAAGATTAACACTGCTGTTGCAGTTGTGGGCCGCCCAAATGTTTGTCCCACTACAATTGTGTGGCGTGGTCACCGAAAATGCGTAATAACACAGAGAACTGTTGGTGATGTCATACTGCCTAAAATCGCCGTCGGAAGTGATCACAAAATTACTTGAAGGCGTGGTTGCAAAACAAAATCCCGCCCCCATAAAAAAGGCAGATAATGCAGTAAATAAAATTAGCGATATCTTGTTTTTCATTTTTAGAATTCAACTAACCTACGGAATGCGAATATTAAAATCAGCACTGAAAGCCCTGCCCCGCAAGCGTATTCAATTACCGAAAAGTAAGGAATTGCGTTGAACACAGCCATTATGTTTTCAGGAAAAGTCCAAGCAACCGCCGTCGCTGGAGCCGGCGAAACTATTCCATCAAAAAATCCCTTAACGAGGTTAAACACTCCTGTTAAGGGTGTAAATAAAAGCGAAAATAAATTCGCTATGTTGGCAAAAACATATTCGGCTACATTGAAGCAATCAAAGGCGATGTGAACTAAATCATCCATACGGTTTTAGTGTCCTCTTATTGCGGTGACTATGGCGTAAAAAACAATCAGCCCAATTCCAATCCCGATGATGATTGTCATAAGTGGCGTGAGGTCTGTAATCAAACCTGTGGCGCTGGCAAGCACCGCATCTGTCATAGCCTGAGTCCAATTGATAAACATATCTGTTTAAGTCCCGAAGGTTGGGCCCGCCTCTCTACGAGCCCAACCCCGTTCGCTTTTAGTGTTTAGGAATTAAAGCGATAACCTTGCGGAGAATGTAGAATCCCATCGGAATACCGATTGCTAACGCAACCAATATCCAAAGATCCGACATGATCTGGCTGGCATTGCCGGTCAGATCCGCGACTGCCGTTTCAGGCAAGACAACTATCTCGCCTGCCGCAAAGGTTGAAGCGGCTAAGCCGAATAAACCTGCTACGGTTGCGGCAGTTCCTACCGCAAACTTTTTAATTGTGGAAATCACAATTTTACGAGGACAATGATTTTTAATTTTTTCGACCTTTTACAACAAAAATATGTTGTTAAGTTTTGCAACAAAAAAACACAGCTATGCAATAGCTGTGTTTTAAATTGTTATTTCAGGACTGCTAATTCACGACTTCTATCCCCATATTCTTGGCTGTTCCAGCAATAATTTTTATCGCTTGCTCAATGTCAGTTGTGTTTAAATCGGGCATTTTCTTTTCTGCAATTTCTTTTAGCTGGGCTTTTGTTATTTTGCCGACTTTTGTCTTGTTCGGAACCCCAGAACCCTTTTCAATCCCGATTGCTTTTTTAATCAATTCTGCGGCCAGCGGAGTTTTTAATTTAAAGGTATAAGATCTGTCCTTATAAATTGTAACTTCCGCCGGGATTTTATATCCCTGCATCGCCTGGGTCGCCGCATTAAATTTTTGACAGAACTCGGCAATATTTAGCCCGTGTTGGGCTAACGCCGGTCCTATTGGAGGAGCTGGGGTAGCCTTTCCTGCCGGAATTTGTATTTTTACGATAGCTTTTATTTCTTTTGCCATAATGCGAATGAAATGAGCACCCCTCCCTTTCTTCTAGGAAGAACAAGGCGGGTACGCTACACTTATAATTAGTTAACTTTTTTATAATTCTAATAACTTTTAGAAAGGGCGGGGTTGAGTTCACTGCTGCTCACTCAACCTTCTTTATCTGAAGCGAATCTAGTTCCACAGGGGTGTCTCTCCCAAACATATTCACCAACACTTTTATCTTGCCTCTTTCTTTATCAATTTCTGAAACCTTACCTTCCGAGCCTTTAAACGGCCCGTCGATGATTTTAACCGATGAATTAACTTCAAAGTCGATTGTAAATTCGGGCTCATCCATTTCCATTCTTTTCATTATATCGTCCATAGCATCTTTTGCTACTGGAATTGGGGTTGTTCCTGCTCCTAAAAAACCCGTAACTCTTGGCGTGTTTCTGACAACATACCATGATTCATCAGTAACCACCATTTGCACCAAAACGTATCCGGGATAAATTTTTTCTTCAACGGTCTTTCTTTTGCCGTTCTTAATCTTTATCTTTTTTTCTTTTGGGACTATAACGCTGAAAATTTTATCTTCCATACCCAAACTCTCAATCCTTTGTTTAAGGTTCTTCGCTACAGCGTCCTCATATCCTGAATATGTATGGATTACGTACCAATTTTTTTCCTGCTCTATAACTTGTTTTGGCATAGTTTTAAAAATATAAAAAACTAAAAATATAAAAACTGTTTTAGATTTTTGTTTTTACCTTAAAATAACATTCTTAATTATGCTTGTAAAAATATAATCCAAACCGCCTAAAAATGCAGCTACGGCGACCGTAACCGCCAACACAATAAGTGTGTGTTTTATAATATCTTTTCTCGGAAGCCAGCTTACTTTTTTCATTTCAACAATAACTTCCTTAAAAAATATATTTATTTTTTGTTTGATATTCATAGTTTGTGAGCGCATGGTCGCGAGATTTATCCGCGAAGCGGAAAATTCCGACCTAGGCGAATAAGATTGCCTCGAAAATTAGGTTAATTAAGATTTATACATCTAAACCCAATTTTCGCTGGATACCTTATTCTCGTCCCCGTTAGGGTGTAATATTTTCGTTTTAAAAAACGGCCTCGCGGCCATCTATGTACGTATAATAGCCGAAATCTATATAAAGTCAACCCTTCACCATAAATAAATGGTTTTTCAAAAACACGGTTGTTATATACCTCGATCACCACGTATGGGTGAAGGGTCAAGCTTTTCTGTATTATACTCCTATAATCTAAAATCACAAGATTGCAAAAAAAATGCCTTTGCACAATTGCACACTAGCAATTACGCAAAGGCTTCATTCATCCCAGACCACCGGTTGTATCAATAAAGGGTCTCACAGGACGAGCAGATCCCCGGGTGCGAAGCCGTATTGGGATAGGCAACTCACTACGTCGAAGATCAATCGCGCTCCAAAATAGCTCCTCTATGGCATCCACGTCTGCCCTGCCTTGGCATCCCCAAAGAAGACGATAAATAGGAGCTACAAGCTCGATAAACACACACAGGCTAACGTATGAAATCCCCATGCGTTGAGCCAACGACTCTAAGGCCGCCTTATCCTCGTCGGTAAGACTTGCCATTAATAGCCCTCCCGCCAAGAGATTGCGAACTTCTCGCCCACACAAGTCTTGCAATTTAAGGATTTCTGCAACAGATAACTCGCTCATTATCGGCTCCTTCCTCAAAGAGGATATAAAGAAACAAAGAACTACACTATTAATAATATTTACCACCAATATTCTCATTCGCCAATCTTCATCAGTAATCAAAAACTCACCTTTGTTAGGTGAGTTTTTTGAGATTAAATATCTATATTTTTAGCTGTTTTTGCGTGGGTTTGAATAAACTTTTTTCTGGGAGCTACTTGCTCTCCCATCAATATATCCAAGGTTTTGTCTGCTTGAATGGCATCTTCAACTGCTACTTGAAGCAAGGTTCTGTTTTCCGGATTCATTGTTGTTTCCCAAAGCTGTTCCGGATTCATTTCGCCGAGACCCTTATATCTCTGTATAGAAGGACCCGAAGATTGCCCCGCCTTTCCCATATCTTTTACGACCTTATCTCGTTGGTCATCAGAATACGCATACTGAGTATTCTTTCCAGATGAGATTTTATACAACGGAGGTTGAGCGATATAAATATGACCTGCATCAACAACGGGCTTAAAGTGCCGGTAAAAGAACGTCAAAAGCAATGTCCTAATGTGTGCTCCGTCAACATCAGCATCAGTCATTATTACAATCCTGTGGTATCTCAATTTTTCAATATCAAAATCTTCGCCTATTCCAGTTCCCATGGCAATAATTAGGGCTTTAATTTCTTTTGATGCTAACATTTTATCTAACCTGGCTCTTTCAACATTCAAAATTTTTCCTCTCAATGGGAGGATTGCCTGGAATCTCCTATCCCTTGCCTGCTTCGAAGAGCCGCCGGCGGAATCTCCCTCAACAATATATATTTCTGATTCTTCCGGTTTTCGGGAAAGGCAATCAGCTAATTTTCCCGGCAAGGCCAAACCCTCTAATGCTCCCTTTCTTAAGACTGTTTGTCTTGCAGCTTTGGCGGCTAATCTTGCTTTAGTGGCCAAAAGGCAGTTCTCTATGATAGATTTTGCATCAGAAGGATTTCTTTCAAGATAATCAGAAAGACCCGTTGCAATTACTGCTTCAACCGCGCTCTTTGCCTCCGGGTTTCCCAGTTTTGCTTTTGTCTGACCTTCAAATTGCGGAGTGCGGATTTTAACCGAAATAACGGCCGTTAATCCCTCTCTTACATCATCTCCGGAAAAGTTTTCGTCTTTTTCTTTAAGAAGGCCCTCTCTTCTGGCATAGTCGTTCAAAGACCTTGTAAGAGCAGTTCTAAATCCAGATATGTGTGTTCCCCCTTCAACCGTGTAGATATTATTTGCAAACGACTCTTCAGTGCATTCCATTTCTTGAGTGTATTGGAAAGCGGCTTCAACCCAAATGTTATCTTTTTCTGCGCCGACAGAAAAAATATTAGGGTGCCTTGGCGTATTCGCTTCAACAAGATATTTGACATATGAACCCACTCCTCCTTCAAAGTAAAAGGCGTAACTGGTTTCTTTTCCCTTCTCTCTTTCATCACGAAAAGTTATTTTAACCCCCTTAGTTAAATAAGCCTGCTGGCGCAAGTGGCTTAAAATCCTTTTTGGGTCATATTTAATTTCTTTAAAAATTTCGGAGTCAGCTTCAAATGTTTGTATTGTTCCCGTATCTTTTGCAGTATCAATCTTTTTTACAGCCGTCTTCGGTTTGCCTCTAAAATATTCCTGCTGATAAACACCACCGTCTCTGTGAACTTCAGAAAGCATATATGTGGAAAGTGCGCACACGACAGAAATACCAACTCCGTGCAATCCGCCGGAAACCTTGTAGGCCTCTCCTCCAAATTTTCCTCCCGCATGCAGGGTGGTTAAAACCGTTTCCAGTGTTGATTTTCCGGTATCAGGATGCTTTTCAACCGGAATTCCTCTGCCGTCATCAGAAATTGTGACTCTGTCGTTGGGTAATAAAACAACCGATATATTTTTAGCATATCCCGCCATTGCTTCGTCTAAACAGTTATCAACAACTTCCCAAATCAAATGGTGCAGACCGTCGATTCCTGTTGATCCAATATACATTCCGGGTCTCATTCTTACTGGCTCCAGGCCCTTTAGAACATATATATCTTTAGCGGTATATTCCCCCTCTTTTCTGGCTTTTCCTTTTTTAGCGGCAATTTGCTCTGCAACCGAGCTTTTTTCTTGCCCGTCCGAAACCTCCTTTAAGGACTCCCCAATTGGCGGTGCGACTGGCTTTTCTTTAACCCCTTCATTTAATTTCTTCTCTGATTTTACGGGCTCTGGTTTTTTTTCCTTTACCGGGTTTGTTTTCTTTCCATCTTTCGACGCTACAACTTTTTTTATAGTTGTTTTTAGCGCCGGCTTTTCTGCTAGTTTTTTTATCGGAGCTATCTTTTTCTCCGGTTTTTTGCCCGCCACAATTAGTTTTGCTTTTTGGGTGGGTTCTTCTGCACTTTTGATATTTAATTTCATAATCGAATGTTTTATTAACGTAGGATTGCGTTTAATTTCCCGATAGATTCATTTAAATAAATCTATCGAGGATCCTCGATGGCTCCGCCATCGGGACTTTTTTGATTATCTTAAAACTGCGTTCAGCTCTTTTACCGTCTCCGTTCTTATTTCTTCTTGAATCTTGTTTATTTCTTCTGAGGTTAATGTCCTTTCTGGCGAACGATAAATAATTCTAAACGTATAACTTTTTTTATCTTTACCAAACCTTTTCTCATCGTCATATTCGTCAACTAGTTTTACTTCCTCAATTAAATTCTCGGCGAAGTCGCGCACGATTTCGTAATAATTATTCAAGTTTATATTTTTATCAATTATAAAAGATATATCCCGTGAGGTCGCCGGATATTTGCTTACCTCTTTATATTTGCTGTTTATATCCTTGAACTGGCTTGTTATTCTTGGATCGTCAGACCACAAAATTCTTATATCAGGAATCCCCATTTTTATCATTGCTAACCTCTCTCCAAATCCAAACGCCCATCCGTTATAAATTTCCGGATTCAATCCGAAATTTTTCATAACAACGGGGTTAACAAGACCGGCTCCGTTTACTTCCATCCATTCTCCATTAAACATGATGTCCATTTCAAGACTTTCAACTGTGTAGGGAAAATTATCATCTATAAATTTATATTCTATACCCTGTCCAAAAATACCCTTTGCCAAATCGGCTTGAACCTCTTTTAAATCTTCCTGAGTTATAATTTTTTTTGACTTCTTACAAATTAATAGTCCGTCAATTTGATGGAACGCAGGGTAATGACTTCTATCGATTTCGTCTTTTCTGTAGACAATCCCCGGAGCCAACGCTGCAACCTGGCCTCCTGTTTCTAGTCTTTTTAAAACATCCTTATTTTTTAAATAAAAAGACCAAAAAGCCGTCGTCTGCGTCCTCAAGAGATATTCTTCGTTAATATAATATGTGTCTGTTTCTCTCCTGCTTGGATGATCTTTTGGAGTATTTAATAGGTCAAAATCGGCGTCAACTGTTATAATTTTCGGAAATTCAACCAAATCAAAATCTTTGAATCTTGGCAATTTTGTTATTTGATCAAATAAAATCTTAACAGGAGAGTTGTCCTTTTTTGTAAGGTCGGGTAAAGCCAAAAGCCGTTTAATCCTTACGGCTTTAATGTCGGTTCTCTGCTCTAATCCCGCGATCAGTTCCTTCTCTTTTTTGTCCTCAATTACAATATTTTTTCTCATGCTTTTTATACCATATATTCTTCAAGTATACTCCTATTTTAGGAGTGAATCAAGCCCCGTTAGAAGCCGATATGTGAAGAAGTAAAAAATGAAAAACCCAAAAAATAACACTCACAAGTCCGAGAATTTTATGGGCAACAAATAATTTTTCGAGATTATTTCTTGCCGAAGGTTTCTAACGGGGCAAGCCCTAAAACTGGGTATAAAATCATTGACTTTTTATCAGAAAAGTATAATATAATCATTGAACTAACTGAACATTCCCAACCAGAAAGAAGGTCAGTATGACTAAAAAAACACGGACATGGTATGTGGAGCCGATAGGCGCACACACTAATGGCATCCTTCTAAAGGGTGCCTCAGAAGACTGCATCTCTCTCGGCGTCATATGCTCCGATGGAAAACCACACGACCTTTGCCGACGCTCCCAACAAGAGGTGATATCGCTCCTGACGAGTGCTCAGGATTTAGGGTTGTCCTTCAACCTCTTCTGTCAGGATGACCGACCCGGAAACCCCGGAGAGATCAAACCCGCAACTAAGTGTTGCCCGCTGGACTAAACCAAAAAGCGCCCAGACCCCAAGGGTACCCCGCCACTCTCGCCCCGTAGTAAAACGCAGTTTTACCGCGGGGTCTTTTATTGCTGTTCGGTGAAATACGGGTTAAAACCGCTTGACATGGTTGCTTTACAAGGGAATATGTGCCAAAATTAGAACATAGGCACATTATTAACTTAAGTAATTAATTAAAAACCGCTTGATTAGCAGCTTTTCGAAATAGTTCACTCTCCCTTGTGGCGACTGGACGAAACAGAAAAAATTACTAATCAAACAGTTATTTATAAATGCCAGGAAAAGCAAATTCGGCTTTCATGAAGCCGTTAACCCTCACTGCTGATTTAGAGGCAGTTGTAGGAAAGGGTCCGATGCCACGATCTGAAGTTGTAAAAAAACTTTGGATATACATTAAGAAAAATAACCTACAAGACCCGAAAGCTAAGAGAAATATAGTAGCCGATGCCAAGTTAAAAGTAGTTTTTGGCGGAAAAGCAGTAGTAGATATGTTTGAAATGACAAAATTGGTTTCAAAACATTTATCTTAATAGTTTACATTAAAAACCCCGCGATTGCGGGGTTTTTATTTTAGCTCAACCTATAATGTCAACATACATAATCCTATAATTATCATAATAATTGAAATCACTTTTTGTAAAATTACCTTTTTTGACAGTTCTTCTTTTAAAACTTTTGGGAATAGGAAAGAAACGAGCAAGGTTATAATAAAGAGAAATGCATACTGGATTCCCCTTAAAGCGTTGATTGTAGCAAGAAAAACAACCGGTGTTAAAGATATCGCGAAACTTTGGAGCAAGTTGCCGATTCCACCGGTAATTTGAGCGCAAAGAAACAATGTTTGATTTTTTTTGTCTGAAACAAGATTTTTTGCGAAAATTTCTTTTCTCGATTTTTTAGGAATAAGCAGAAACAAAACAAAAACAAAAATAAAAATCTGTATCCAAACAATTCCCTGCCAGAACGGTTGAACCAAAAAAATGGACTTTAGGAGGGTGTAGTCTAAAGAAAACATTAAGGAGGAAAATAGCGTAATCTTTAAAAATCTCCCTGTTATCTTTGGCGTTTTTTCGACCGATATAATAATACTGGCAACAAAAAGCAACAAGAAAGCTAAAATATTAATTATGGTCATCGCCCGAGGGCCCCAAAAAAACCATGATAAAATTAAAACAAATATAGGCTGGATTGCTCCAATTGTGGGTAAAACCCTTGAAACCTCAAAGGTCTCTAAGGCCATAAACATACTATATATACCCAATATGCGCACAAGGGCGTCTAATATAAGTAATACCAATGCCGAGTTGTTTGGGATACTAAACTTTATAAACGGAATAATACATATAGCTGTAATCAAACCAAAAGCGCCTACATAAAAGGCATACGTTTTTGGTTTTGGTCGGCCAGCTAAAACAAGCTTGTCTCCAAAAGAGCCAAGGCTGAAAAATAGATATGCTAAGATTATTACTATGAGCCAATAAAACATACTAATGTTCGTTTATTCTATCAGAAGAAAGAAGAAAGAAGAAAGAAGAAAGATTAAAGTTAAATTAATTATATTTTAATAGCGGTAAGCGATCTTTCCAACCCGTATTTCTTTTTAGATTTTTTTGCCATCCTGGCTGTAATAGAGTTCAACTGTTTTTTCAAATCAGCCGGCCATTCTAAAAATAATTTGTTGAACTCCTCCAGCGCCAGATAGTCCTCGAACCCGTCAGTATAAACAATAACCATGTCCCCATCATTTAAATTAACTGTTCCAAAATTTAGATAATTTACCGCTTTTTCCTCGCCGTCTGCAACGCCGTATCCAAGCAATTCTCCATTTTGACCGACTATATTCCTATGGGTATGCATAACCTTTGCCCTGTTTTCCGGATTCATTCTCTTCCATCCGGTCGGAAGAAACTTTCCTTTGAGGGGCGAAGTAATCGGTGAACTTAAAATCTTGTGTCCGTTTTTATTAAAAACAACCATGCCAGAGTCGCACAATGAATACCAATACGCCTTTTTCCCTTTTATGAGCAGAAAGGCGGTCGTAGCTGAAAAAAAATCGTTATCGAAATAGTTAATTGTTTGGCTTGTCCTTCCATAAGACGCATTATAGTCTGTAAGTGATTTATTAGCGATTTTAAATATTTCCCCAAGGTTATCTTCCCCAAAGCTATCGTATTTTTTTTCCGCCTCGGAAATGGCGGCCTTGCATAAAATTTCAGCTGCTTTAGCCGCCCCTGATGGATTTGGATACGTTTCGCCATTTTTGAAATTAAGAGAAACTCCGTCGGCTACCGTGAATATCGGATGTTTTTTTGACGAGAGAAGATAATCTTCCTGTGGCCTACGAGGTAAAAATGACGAGGGTTGAATTATTGAAAAAACTTTCATTGTTTCTATTTCAAAAGCTTTTTAAGTGCCTTCTTTAGACCTAGGCGTAGCATGTGCCGTTGCGCATATTCTTCCAATTGGCCTTTCTTTTTTAGTGATTTAATAAAACCATTAAGTTTCGCCAATTTTTTTTGCTCTGTCCCAAATAAAAGATTTAATCCGTCGCTTATTGCCATATGCCATATTTCTTCTCTATCTTTTCGATCGGCGAATAATTCCTTAGCATATGCGGGATACCACTCTTTTTTATTAAGAACTACAAAATCCTGATAACTTTTTTCCGCCCACCTAATGGCTTCTTTCGTGTTTCTTTTGTATATTATGCAAAATGTAGCTACAATCCTCGAATAAATGTATCCTTTAGTATCAACTCTATTACCGGAGATTATCCCGTTATCACAAATTTCAGAAAATTTAACCAAGCTTAATTTTCCGGCAGTTAAATCGGACAGCCAGTCCTTTCCTATAAATTTCCCGAGCTTAGCTCCATAGGCGCCATGATAAGAAGAAGCTTTAGGATCGGGGAGATAATACAAATTATATGCGTTTTCTATAAGCCGACAGGCGAACTCTTGCTCTTCGCCGGCTTTATTGGGCCAAACTGCAAAATCGGGAAAACCGCCGACATCAAGATATTTACTTCTGTCGGCAATAAAATGTCCCCAGGTTTGATATACATGTATGGGCTCTAATATTTGTAGGGTTTTGTTTAAAAAATTTCCCCGGGTTTGCGTATACTCAAAAGGAATAGAATTTAAGGAGGCACTGAGGTTTTCCCTTTTGAAAAAAGTTTTTGTTAAATCCTCTATTTTGCGTACCACTCTTGGAAAAGAAGCCCTATCGTATACGGGTAGGACTAAGACTGAAAAGTTTTTGTCCAGCTTTTCCAGCTTCTTTATGGCTATCATCGTGACAAAGCTTAAATAGGGTGTCGGGACGCAATCGTCATCAAGAAAAAATAAATATTCTGCCGAAGCGTGTTTTGCCCCAATATTTCTTGAAACGGAGCTACCCATCCTCTTCGGGTTTTTAAAATATTTGATATCCACTCCTTTTGTAGCACAGGCCTCTAATGAAAAATCTTTGACAACCTTTTCTGTATAATCTGTTGATGCATCGTCAATCACAATTATCTCTTTAATGGTCGATTTTTGCATTAAAAGAGCCGTGATAGCCATTGCTAACGGGTTGTACTTATAGTTTTCGGAATCCTTGTCAAATGGACACCTATTATAAGTTGGTATAATAGCGCTTATATCTGCTTTTCTTTTTCGGCCGTTTATCTTAAACTTACTGAAATAATCGGGCTGATAAAAGTCTTTAGTGATTTCTTCAGTTAATTCTTCTGCGCTTATTGTGTCTTTTTTTTCGTTTTCCATAATAAAACCGATTTATGCTATTCCTGATATATTAACAGAAAAACAGCCCAATTTAAAGGGCTGTGCATTTATCAGGAAATTTCCCGTTTGTGTGTACGCCGTTTTGATTTTGTTCTTTTATAAAAAGAAAATATGGCCAGAAGGGCTAGAATCTCAGCTAAAATAAAAATTTCCCAATGGTACGTCGTAGGAGTATAGTTTGAAATAGCATTTAGCAGAGCAGGATTTATTGTAAGTTCTGTAAATTTAACCAAAAAACCCTTTTTTAACAGCAGGAAGGAATAATCCCAAACAAAAGAAATATAAAACAAAACAACTGAAGAAATAAGCAAAATCCATTCGGAATGGATAATTTTTTGACGGCTGGCTCTTAATATGACAATTGCCAGAGCAATCATTGTGCAAGATACTAAAACGGGGGCTAAAACTGGAGACACCCAAGTTATAGGAATAAGAAAAAGAACATCCCAGGTCATTAAAGAAGATGGCCAACTAATCATAATTCTAAGCCAGATGTAATAAAAAATGTCCCAAATAGCAAAAGAATATATAAAATAAGCGAATTTGTCCTGGAACTTTTTTCCTGCCAGTACCGCTATCACAAGAAGCATTATTATAGTACACGCTTCTCTAATCCATTCGATGGCTAAAACTTGAGAAGGTATTGCTGAAACGTCAATCGGGAAAATAAAATTCCCGGGAAAATATAATTTTCTAAGATAAACAACAACCGTGGCTTCCACGAAGGCCATTGCCAAACTAAAAGCGGATAATAAAATAACCTTCATATCTTAATTCTACCAAAAAATCGCCGAAAAGGCGACCTTCTTATTCAACGTTTTAATTTTTTGTTAAAACACATATTAAACAAACTATTTAACATTCAACATTTCCTTCACTTTTGCAATAATATCACTTATTTGTACGTTCGATTTAATTAATCGGTCACAGTTTCCTATATCCTTTGCGCTGTCCAAATATTCCGAGTCCGTTACATTACTTAGAAACATAATCGGCAGCTTTTTGTCCAACTTTCTAATTTTTTTAGCGGCTTCTACCCCATCCAATCCTGGAAGCATAATGTCGGTGATAACCAGAGATGGTTTCTCCTTTTCTATTTTAGATAAACACGACTTGCCGTCTTTATCGGTTACAACCGAAAAGCCTGCTGCAGTAAATTCATTTTTTAAAATAAGCAAAAAACTTTCATCGTCGTCTATTATTAAAATTTTTTTGGGAGGGTTATCCATGATTTTTGATAATAACTGAAAAATTAATATTGTACAAACTTACAAGCCGTTTTTTTGAAAATTTCCATCGCTATTTTGCGGAGTTGTGTTAATATATTGTTGATTTTTTTCCTGTTGAATTAAAACTTTTTGATAAATATCCTCCTTAAACCTAAACAAATCTTCTTCAATCGGCAGGTTTTTTCCTTGCGGTATAATTATGTAAATATAGATTATAAGCGCGCCCGCTATTATGTCTATTAAAATAAAAACTAAAATGGCGGAGAAGGCGTGCTCCCCCAAAGACCAGAATGTCCTTTTTATATTCTTTGAAATATGATAATTTGTTACAGGGAGCTTCATGGTTTTACATAGAAAGAGCTTCTATTAATAAGCTTGCCTGAATTTCTCCGGAAAGGTTGCCTACATCGGTTTCTAGTGATCCGATTTCGGCTTTTCGACTGACGATGTTTAAATTTTCGATATTTATTAGATATGGTCCGTATTCTATTTTTTTTAAAAAACCCGAAAAATTGGAGAAGTTGCCCGTTCCCGATAATTGAAAACCAATGCTATTTTGTTTATCTTGAGATAAAAGGTTTGGGGACATTTTGAGAACAATTTCCTGGTCTGCTGCGATATTTTCTATAAATTCGATGAAACCAATGGGATCCTGTGGGTCGACAAACATTGATTCAATTTTTTTTAGATTTGGCAAATAGTTATTGTACTCCTTTTTAAATCCGGATAATTCGCTGATTTGCATATTCAAGGAGGCAACCTGATCCCTCTCCGAAACCAAATCTTTAGACATTCTTTTTATCTCGATGAAATACGGCCATACAAAAACCGCTATCACAGATAAAGAAAGTAGAGCAAAAACCACTAAAAGGATATAATTTTTTTTATTCATTGACGGTATTACTGTTTCCAACTTCTTTTTTTAATATCGCTAAATTTATATTAAAACTAATATTCTTGGCGTTTATCCAACTCTCCGGAGGAAAATAAACATCTTTAATTTTTTGCTCTTCTTCTACGTTCTTTTTGAAAAGTGTTAATCCTTCTCTTGTGGCGCTTGTGCCGGAAATGATAATCCCCACTTCTTCTATGTTTTCCTGATCCCCGTTTAAAGAGATTTCCGTAAAGTATAATCCTTCTGGCCTCGGGACCCCGATTAAAATATCTAATATTCGGCTCATATATGCTTGGTCCTCATAAAATAGATTCTCTTTTGCTAAGATGCTGTTATATTTTGATATAAAAGCCTGCAGGCTTACCGACTCTGGCGACTGAATTGATTTTTGGGCATTCTCAAACATAATCTTCTGATACGACGCCTGACCCAAAATATATAATTTTACAGATAATAAAATTAAAAATAAAGATATAAACCCCACCAAAACAATCGTTCCCAAAACAACAATCAGCTTTCCGAATTGCCTGGCGTAAAGCACGTCCTTTTCTTTTTGTGGTAAAAGATTAATCATGGAACAAAATCATAAAATACCTAATATTCATATTCTTTACTGTCTACCGCCCTTTGAGCAAGACCGAAACAGGCGGAAAACGACGGATCAATTTTGTTGATTTCTCCACCCCTTGGTTTTGTGTTGAGATTAATAAACGGATCTCCAATTTCTACTCTGATTCTCAACCGTTGCGAAAGAAATTTTGGCAAACCTTTTAAATTAGCGCCTCCTCCGCAAATAATAATTTTCTGCACATCCCCTTTAGAAGACAGGTGTTCATGAGAAGCGTGTTCTTGATAGAAATCTATATGCTTCTTAATATTTGAAACGAATTCATCTAAAATAGGCCAAAGCGCCATTAAAACCTTTTTTTCCTCACCCTTCCCGTTTTCGCTTATTCCGTGCTTTAATTTCAACCGTTCAGCCTTCTCTGGGGTTGTTTTTAGGGATTTAGATATGGCATCTGTAAATTGAGATGATGAAATTGGAATCGAGTAAGTAAAACGGGTGGACCGCCCGGAAAAAACAACGAAATCTGTATTATTTTGCCCTATATCGAGAATAACAACTGGTTGCTCACACACCTCGTTTTTTATTAAAGCTCTAGAAATTGACTGAGACTCGATCTCAAGGGCTATCGGTATAAGACCGGCCCTCTTAACGCACGACAGATAAATATCAACTGTTTTTTTTGCCATAGCTATAATCAGTACGTCGCAATGGTCAGAAGAGCTTTCGGTCGGAGTTATCGTTTGAAAATCAAAATACACTTGATCTGTTGTCAAAGGAATGTGATTTTCGACTTCAAATGATATAGCAGATCTTAATTCTTCTTCGTCCATCTTCGGCATCTGAATTACCTGCAAAAAAGATTCCTCTTCCGGCAAAGAACAAACAACATATTTTGTTCCAAGCTTTTTTCCTCTAACTTTAGCACACGCAGCTTTAATTAACTTTACTAGTGAATCTTCCTTGTTAACCACACCGTTTGTGATTAACCCATCACCGATCTTTAATTCGGCAAAAGAATCTATACATGGTCCTTTCTTATTCCTTCCAAGCCTAGCAATCTTGATTGATGAATCGTTTATATCAAGACCAAAGGCTTTGAATTTTAAATCTAAAAACTTTGACATGATTAGTCTTGTTTAAATGATTTTACTTGTTTAGATTATTAAGCAATACCTTATTATAGCATTAATAATTTTTTTAAAAAACAGAAAATGCGACCATTATTTTTCTTGCCAACTAGATACCCTCCATCCTCCTCCGGGACCAGAACTGAAGTAAATATTCACAATTCCGCTGCTATACTGAATTTTAGAATTATTAGCCATTTTAATTTTATATCCTGTTGCTTCAACTACTGAAACGTTATTGGCAATGTTAAGCGTTCCTGCGGTTGTGTAAAAAACCACCGCTCCCGTAGAATTATTACTAATAGAAATAGCTGAACTTGATGTGCTTGTTGAAAGAGTTAAAACATAACTCCCAATCTGCCCCGATCCAGAAAATGTAATGTTATTTGACACAGTAATGTTCCCGTCAGACAAAAGCACTCCACCTAATGATCCATAAGAGCTACTTAGTTTTACGGCAGAATTATTACTTATGGATATATTACCTACCACATAAACTACGCCGGTTATGATGAGAGTAGCACCATTACTAACAGTCAAATTCCCTGTAATTTTAATAGGGCCCAAAGTTTGACTACCACTAATAGTTTTGTTTCCAGAAAAGACCCCGCCCGTTGTTGCATCGTTTTTCCAGCCGTCAATTTGGCTTTGAGGAATAGGCATCGGCTGTTCTAAAATTTCATTAGACTGCTCGGTTCTCGCACCTCCTACCGCGCAAGTGTGCGTTCCGCCAGTTACATAAATCAAATTTCCATCAACGCGTGCTCCAGATAAACAACTATAGACAAGGGCATCTCCCTTAATTTCAACATTATTTATACTATGACCATTTCCAGAGACTACAACATTATTATTAATTTTCCCCGAACCAGAAATATTTCCGCCAGAAAAAACATTGCCCATAATTATACTTCCATTACTCATTTCAATTCCACCTGCTCCAGCCTGTGCTCCATAATAAAAAGATGTGCTTGTGCCGTCTATACTGTAAGTTGCCTGCGTTTTTTTAACTATTCCATTATTATCCGCCTGCGAGGTAATGGCCCTAGACCCGCCAACAACTCCAGGTATGTCAACATCAACTGTCGTACCATTGACGATTAAGGGATAATTAATGTGCGACAGTAAAGGGTCTTTTTTCAAACGCGCCAATGCGTCTTCTATACCGGCTTCCGCCGCATAATATGCCTGCGCTGACTTCACCATATTATCAGAGCCCTGCTGTCTATATAAAATTACAAAGCTTGTAGACAAAGCGATGCTTAACATTATTATGAGCGAGAAAAAAGTAACCATCAAAACTACGAATCCATTCTGGGAGTAATTATTAATTTTGTTTTCATTTTTTCTCATAGCGCATCTTCTTTATTTTAATAACTTCTCGGAATTGCCGTCGATGTTAGGGTAAACGAATAGTCCTCACCAGAATTATTATAACGGACAGTTAGGCTTGTCCTAATAGAGGGTAAAGAACTATTATTAATCTGGGTAAATGATAAATTAGTAACTTCAACGCTGTCTGGCGTCAAAGCAACCGACTCCTGTGATTCCTTCTTTAAACACACCGCAGTACCGCATAGAAAAAAGTCTATGAATGAAATATTTTCGTTATCGGGCAGGTAGTGAGTCGTTTCTAATGAAAGTTGACTGTCGGAAGTGGTTGGCATATAAACACCCTTAGCTCCGCGTATTTCATAAGAAATTACATCTAGGGCTGTCCTGGCATTTTCTAGGGTTTCGCTACTTGCATTTGCTTGCAGGCTATAACTATTCATCCACATAACAAAAGAAACGATAGACACTAATAAAAAAGACATTATACTCAAATAGACCAAGAGCTCCATAAGAGAAAACCCTTTATTATTTTTAAAAAATGATTGTAAGCTAGTACTTTTCATTTATTCTACCAATTAGTAAAATAGGTAACAATTTGCAATGACTGCGTTGACTGCACCTCCCAGGCAATAGTAACGGTGGCTTTTCGCGTGTCAGGGTCGTCATTAGCCGGATTATAAATACTCTGGATATCTCCGGAGGTTGGGTCGCGAGAAACCCTGTCGAAAACAACACTTCTAGTAAATCCTTCTACGGTTTCTGTGCCAGAATTTATATTCCATTTATTGGGGGTATTAGTGTCGTCAACAAAAAAATAATGGGCATTGGTTTCTCCGGTGCTAACCACACCAAGTCCATCAACATCCCACGAAGTTGAATCCCGCCAAGCACGCACAGCTTCTAACTCTTCTGTTGCCATAGACCGAGCCGTCGTTGTCTGCCTTATCAAACGCGAAAGATTAAAAACAGAAGCTCCCACACTTAGCAAGCTTCCAAAAGCAATACTTATTATCGCAACAGATATTATAATTTCAATTAAAACAAATCCTCTTCTGCTAGAAGATAAAAATTGATGGTTTTTATATTTTATCTTTTTTATTGCCATAAAAAATTTTCGACATAGGCCGAATTATGACCAGTGTTAATCCCGTCTGCTGGATAGCTTGCTAGACTTCCAGAAGAGTCTCCTGAAAGTTTGACTATAAGTGATTTTGTATTTAACGCTCGGCTTCGATGAATACTGAATACTGTTTTGGGACCGTTTATTCCATGCGTACGAATTGCAATTACCTGAGGCTCTCCCCCAACATCGACCGTTCCGGACCAATCAATATCACCCGCCACCATATTACTACAAATAGGAATCTGCTGTTGAGGACTGGAGGCCCCATCAAAATACAAACTTATAATCTCTCCTGTACATGGTGATACCGAAGTATCATAGATAATAATCCTACTATAATCGAAATGCACATGCCTAGAATCTGTAATTCTTGCTGCATCCAAAGGATCGGGAATCGGGTTAAAACTCACAACTCCAGAATTAGATATATAAATAGTTGTTTCTTGACCATTGTCTCCACCATATTGAAAAGTTATATCTCCAGACTGCGCGGAGCTCCCAATTAATCTATCGAAATTTATTTCGCCCCCACCCCCCAAATTTACTGCTGAAAAGTTTACTCCCTGCGTCAACGAATAATTTTGGTCAAGCAGTGGGTCTCGTAGCCCATAAGTGATACCCTCAAACAAGACATATTTATTCGGAGAAGCCGATACATCAATATAAACGCCGTACTGCTTATCATCTTTAGAGGCTATTGTTTTGCTTCGTGCTAGCCGCATAACTTCAACAAAATTATTAACGTTACTGCTAAGATAAGTTCTTTTTTGAAGAGAAACAAAACCGACGATAGTAATACTGGCCAAGATTACTAAAATCATTGTAGTAACAATAACCTCAATCAAAGTAAACCCTTTTTTAGCTGTTTTCTCCATCTTCAGGTTTTAAAAATTTTTATACCTATTTGATTGCACCCAACATAGAATACATAGGAGCGATAACAGCAATAGCAAAAACTCCGACTGCAGCTCCCATTGTTACTATAAGAATAGGCTCTATAGCCGTAGATAATTGCTCGGTTGTTTCAGTAACTTCATTTTCGTAAAATTCGGCCAGTTTTACCAGAATTTCAGAGGTTTTTCCTGTTTCCTCTCCAACCTCAAACATCTCAATTGCTCCAAATGGAAAAATATTTTGATGCAATTTCAGGGCGCTCGACAAGCTTTCTCCCTTTTTGACCCTGAAAACGGACTCTTTGATAGCCGCATTGAAATAATAATTTTCCATAATATCAGAGGAAACCTCTAAGGATCTTAATAAAGGAACGCCGGAGGCGATTAACGAGCTTAAAGAACGAATCAAAAGCGCACAGCTACTTTCTTTTATAAGAGAAGATACGACGGGTATTCTTAATAAAATCGCATCGATAAGCTTTTTCCCGGGTTTAGTTTTTGAAAGGAGCCAAAAAATAAACGCCATTGCGACAGGAATAATTATAAATAAAGGCCATTCTTTCGCTGCAAATTTTCCAGAATCCAGCATCATCCTCGTATAAAATGGTATGGGGGCCTTAAAGCTAGAAAAAAATAAATCAATTTTTGGAATAACAATAGTAACAATAAGAGCCGCAGCCGCAATCATAACGAGCAAAAGAATCGAAGGGTAAATCATGGCATTTTTAATCTTTGTCTTAAGTTCGTGCTCTTTCTCGAGCTGTATCGCCAAACTATTAAAAACCTGTTCAAGTGTTCCGGCTTCCTCACCAATTTTAACCATGCTTAAAAAAATAGCAGAAAAAACATCGGGATGAACACTCATGGCCCCCGAAAGAGATTCTCCTTTATTAACTCTCTCTCTAATGTCCTCAAGCGCACTTTTAAACTGTTTGCTTTTCGCCTGCTTAACAAGTATATCGAAAATCCTAACTAGAGACAGACCGGTTGAAGTCATAACTCCCAAGTTTCTGATCATTATAATTTTTTCTTTAACCGATACCCCAAATCCGGGCAACCTGAAATTCAGAGTTCTGCTTTTCTTTTTTTCATTTTCAGGAAATCCTTTAATCAGAACCAACCCCTCGTCCCTCAAGCTTCTGGCCAACGCCCTTAGGTTTTCCGCAGAAGCTTTACCTTTTCTTGTTTGACCATCACTTGTTTTCGCTATGTAGGAGAAATTAATCATTTTTTTTCACACAGCCTACAAATTTATAATTCACAGACTATGAATTTATTTGCAGTCTATTCGATGATAACTCTTAAAATTTCTTCGATTGAAGTCAATCCCTGAGCCGCTTTCACAAAACCATCCTCCATCATTGTGCGCATTCCGTCTTTTATCGCTTGAGAGGCAATTTCGTTTGTTGTCGCTTTCTTTACAATTAAATCCTTTATCTTTTCTTTAACCGGCAAAACTTCAAAAATACCGATACGACCCTTGTAACCCTCCGCCGCCTCTTCAGATGGTTTAGGTTTATAAAAATCGACGTCTTCAAGTTTGTCGTTTGGCTTAGCAAGTTTTTCCTCTTTTAAAATATCTAAGATTCTTTCTGTATCACAATATTTTTCCATATTTTTGATATCAGCCAGCTTCAGCTTATAACTTTCTTTATCACCGAAAAATTTTCTGACAAGCCTCTGAGCGATAATTAAGTTTAATGTTGAGGAAATTAAAAATGGTTCTGCCCTCATATCAATCAGGCGGGGTATGGCGCCGGCAGCTTCTGTAGTGTGTATAGTGGAAAAAACTAAATGTCCAGTTAGGGCGGCGTTGATAGCCAAGCCAGCCGTCTCATCATCTCTAATCTCTCCCACCATGATAATATTAGGATCTTGTCTAACTAAAACTCTTAAGCCCGAAGCAAATGTAAGGCCGATTTTAGTATTAACCTGCGTTTGGTTAATGCCTGGCATTCTGTATTCAATCGGATCTTCAACCGTAGAAATATTTACGGCCGGCGTATTTAATTTTTCCATAATCGTATAAAGCGTAGTGGTTTTTCCGCATCCGGTGGGGCCGGTGACCAAAATCATTCCTGTCGGTTTTACTATGTTTTCCCTAAGATGCTCTAACGCCATACCGGATATCCCCAAGTCTTCTAATTCAACCTTTTTATTATCTTCAGCTAAAAGCCTCATCACAACCTTTTCTCCGTTGAAAACAGGAAGAACGGAAACTCTTACAGAATATTTGAAATCTTCCGATTCAATTTTAAATCTGCCATCCTGCGGAAGGCGGTGTTCGTCAAGCTTAAGATTAGATAGAACTTTGATTCTGGCAACAATTGCAGGCCCGCTAGACACGGGAAGAACCATCACAACATGCAATATGCCATCTATTCTATAGCGTATTAAAACCCTGTTTTCTTCCGGTTCAATATGGACATCCGACGCGCGCTGTAAAATAGCATGCTTTAACAACGTATCGACAATCTTTATTATCGGCAAGTCTTCGGCGGCTTTTTTCAGCCCTCCTTTTTCTTCAAAAATAATATCCTCTTTCATGTGCCGGATGTCGCTTGTTGTTTCTTTCACAAGCTTTCCAAATTCTTTTTCCAATGTTTCTTCATATTGGGAAATAACATTTCTGATACTGTCGACGGTTGTCATGCTTGCTAAAATCTTAAGAGAAGGATTTGTTTTTTGAATAAATTCTATGGTTCTCAGATCTTCGGGATCAAGCATGGCAACCTCCAAGTTATCTCCTTTTTTTCTGAACGCAACAATATTATGAACTCGGGCTATGGCTTCCGGTATCATCTTTAAAATTTCCGGGGAAACTTTCTCTTTTTCCAAATTTATAAATGGTATTCCTAAAATGTGGGCTTCTATTTTTATTAGCTCTTCTTCAGAAATTAAACCGTGAGAAATTAAAATATCGCCGACATCGCTGTCGGATTTTTTACTCTCCTGTAAAGCTTTTTCAAATTGCTTTTCTGTAAGCAATTTTGATTCCAGGAGGAAATTTTTAAGCTTTTCTATTCCAACTCTCATGTTGAGTTATTATAACATATTTGGCTACGTGTAAAAATATACAGCAATATGTAATGGTTCTGTTTTTGAAGGATGTTTTATTGGCACTGGAAAAAAATAGTATCATACCAAAAACTATTATAATATATTATAATGTGTATATGGTGTTAAGTAATATAATTATTATATTTATAATTACGCTGTCCGGACTGGCTAATCTATTTCTTGCTGTTTATGCCTATAGGAAAAACCCAAGGGAACGGGTAAATAGAGATTTTTTCTTTTTCGGTATACTTCTTTGCTTGTGGTGCTTTACAAACGTTATCGACCTGACTATTAGAAATATTTTTTGGCTTAGAGCAACCGCTGCCGTGGGGTTTTTTGTACCGCTCGGAGGCATCTTTCTCGCATATGCTCTCGCGGGAAAAAAGATGAACAGATTGATAAAAATACTTTTACTCTTTCTTAGTGCCGTAATTTTCCTCACAAATCTTTTAACTCCCCTCTTAATCGAGAGCGTTATATCTTTTACCGATTTCGGATACAAGGTTATTTTTGGACCCCTTCTTGGAATTTGGGCTCTACTGGAGGTTTCCACAATTTTAATAGCTCTTTACATTCCTGTGCATTTTTTAAAAAGTGCCGATACTCAAAGAAAAAAGCAAATTTCTTTTTTCCTCACCGGGGCGGGAATTTTTGCTCTTTGGTTCATCGTCGTATCTGTAATTCTTCCCCTCTTTGGATATAGCCAATTTTCTGAACTTGATTCCCCCGCCTCAATTTTTATGGTTGGTTTTACCGGTTACTCCATCATAAAATACAACCTGATGGATATAAGCTCATTATTTTTTACTGCCATTACTTATTCTGCGGTTATAATTTCTATAATAGCTTTTCTCCTGTTGCTTTTATTTGTAAGTTCTTTTTTCTTCTCCCATCTGCTGGTTTGGCCTATTTACCTGTTGGTAATATTGATATCGCTTGTGCTGTTCTTTATAGGACGCCTGTTTTTTATAGAAAAGAAAGATCTCGAGCGGACAAAAATAGAGCTAACGGAGCTTCTTAAACAGTCTGAGGAAAACCGTATAAAAGCCGAAGTCGAGAGAGATAAAACATCAACAATAATAAGCAGTTTTAGTGATGGTCTTATCCTGCTCGATAAAAAAGATAATATTTTTTCCGTTAACCCGGCAGCCGAAAAGTTGCTGGGACTGAAAGAAAAAGAATTTATAGGAAGGCCACTCAACTCTATGGTTCCGGCAGTAAAAATCACAAAAGCCAGGGCCATACTGTCTGTTTTTGGCGACGGTCTTAAGGCGGTTTATCGTCAGCCGATTAAATTGGCTGACAACCTTACAGCCGAAATATCAACAATAATACTGACTTCGGCAGGAAAAGATATGGGGCACTTAATTATTTTACACGACATAACGCGAGAAAAAATGATTGAAAAAATGAAAACAGATTTTGTTTCCTTGGCTGCACACCAGCTAAGAACTCCTCTTTCTATTATTAAGTGGTCCATTAGCATGCTCAACAAAGGAGACTTTGGCAAACTTAATAAAAAACAGAGCGAAGTTGTAAAAAATACTTTCAATAGCAACGAAAGATTAATTTCCCTTGTGAATAATCTTCTGAATGTAACCCGGATGGAAGACGGCAGATATTTATACAAATTGGCAAAAACAGATATGAGAGAAATTATTGATGCTGCGCTGGACGGTTATAAAAACGAAATCAGTAAAAGAAAAATTAAAATTGAGTATAAAAAATCTGATACCCTTCCGGAAATAGAGATTGATTCTGAAAAGGTTAAAATAGTGGTACAAAACCTTATCGATAATGCTATAAAATATTCCCCTCCCTCCGGAAAAATAAACATTACCTTGCAGAAGAAAAACAATGAAATCCGGTTTGAAATAAAAGATTCCGGCGTCGGTATACCAAAAGACCAGCAAGGTAGAATTTTTCAAAAGTTTTTTAGAGCCAATAACGCCGTAACCATGAATGCCGCCGGGACTGGGCTAGGCCTCTTCCTTTCAAGAAATATAATTGAAGCTCATGGAGGTAAGATGGATTTTACTTCTAATGAAAACTTTGGCACTACTTTTTCTTTTTCTTTGCCAATTAAATAAAATAAGTTATACTTAACTAATAAATTTTACACCATCTATGAAAGATAAATTTAAAAAAAACACCATCCTTATCGTTGAGGATGAAATTGACTTAAGGGGGCTTTTAAAAACGAAGCTTACAAGCGAGCACTTCGAAGTTTTTGAAGCAGATAACGGTAAAACCGGGTTGGAAGCAGCGTTAAGACAACATCCCGACATAATACTTTTAGATATAGTTATGCCGGTTATGGACGGACTATCTATGTTAAGAGAGCTAAGACAGGACGAATGGGGAAAAACTGTCAAAGTTATAGTTTTAAGTAATTTGAATGAAGCTGAAAAAGTAAGTGAAAGCTTAGAAAAAAATATCTATAATTACTTAATAAAATCTGACTGGGAACCAGATGACATTGTAAAGCTGATAAAGAAAAATTTGGGCATTCACTAGTTGCTATAAAGCAGATAAATAAAAAGCTCATTTTAATGAGCTTTTTATAGTTAGAAACATGCCGGTACTTCGATTATTTACCTGATATTTTCAACATAAAAATCATAATATTCTGGCATCCCCTTCGGCTTCAGCTTCTGCAATCTTAATTTCTGCTGTCTTTGGTATTTTAATGGCTTGTTTTTTTAAATTTACAGCTCCTATTCCCGCCGCCACTATTGCGGCAACCCCGCCTACAGCCAAACTCCATCTCGGCCCTGCATATTCACCAATCCAGCCAACGATAGGCCCGCCAATGGGAGCCGATCCCAGGAAAACCACTGCCCACAGAGCCATGACCCTTCCGCGCATCTGCGGAATGCTTTCCAATTGAAGAGTGGTGTTTCCAAGGGAAGTAAAATAGATGGAGAAAAACCCAGAAATTACCAACAGAAAAACGGCCATCCATAAAACCGGAGCCATGGCTGCAGCAAAAATAAATACACCAAAAAAGAATGCTACGACAACCAGTGTGCGTGGGGTTGTCTTGCGTAAATTCGCCACAACCAAGCCCCCCACGATAGAGCCGACTCCCATAGCTGAGGTTAAAAGACCGAAAGTACCGGCATCTCCATGAAAAGCAGATTCAGCAAGCAGAGCTATGCTTACGCTGAACTCATACGTTAAAGTCCCAATAATCGCTATCATTATCAATGTGTTTCTGATAACAGGCGAAGACATCACATATTTAAACCCCTCGATTAGCTGACCTTTTGCTTTTCTTATTAATGGCGATGAGTTCAATTCCTCCTCGTTCATTAAAAAAAGAGCGACTATTACGGCAATATATGTTAGGGCGTTTACAATAAAACAAAGGCCTATACCAACAAAAACAATCAAAATCCCCGCGAGAGCGGGGCCGATAACTCTTGCCATATTTATCTCCGTGCTATTAAGCGTTATCGCATTAGAAAGATCTTTTTCGCTTACCATCTCAGAAATAAAAGTTTGTCTTGCCGGTCCTTCAATTACGCTCACGAATCCAAGCAATATTGCTAAAACGTAAACCATCCAAATTTTAACCAAACCTGAAATTACGATAACCCCCAATATTAGAGCAAGGATCAAGGAGGCTACTTGGGTAAAATAAAGTATCTTTTTTTTGGGAAAACGATCAGCTATCAGTCCGCCCCATGGCCCTAAAAATAAAACCGGGAGAAACTGAAAAGCCGTTACCATTCCTAAAGCAGTTCCAGATCCTGTAAGTTGAAGCACAAGCCACGACTGTCCTATTATCTGCATCCACGAACCTGACATAGATATGGCTTGACCTATAAAATATAGTCTAAAATTTCTAACTTTTAATGATGCAAAAACCCTGCCAAGTTGTTTCATGTTTTTTATTTTTGTCTGATTTCAGGAGAAAATATTTTCCTCTGGAAAATAGCTATCAATAAAATATCTATAAAACAGAATCCGCATATTATGAGCCAATCTATTATATTTAAAGGTTGAGTTGATAAAAGTTTTTGCAACGGAGGCAAATATATAGCGACGAGAAGTAAAATTAACCCGACCGCGTTAGCTAAGTTTAAATAATTATTAGAAAATATATCTTTTCTGAAAACAGTTCTCTTAAACGAACGGATAACAAATGAAAAAACAAGAGACTCTATGCACATTAGCGCAAACACCATTGTTCTTGTCCTGCCTATATCCCCCGTTATTTTCCAAATTAGAGTGAAGGAAAAAAGCGCTATCGCTCCGTTAATAATAAACATACTTATCAACAGCAATCTAAGTGGTCCATTAAGAATGGGTTCTTTTTGGCTTCGTGGCTTTTCTTCCATAACCCCCGCGGTTTCCTGCTCAGCTGTTAATGCTATGCCAGGAAAGCTATCTTCAACAAGGTTAATCCAAAGAATTTGAGCCGGCAAAAGAGGCAAAGGCAATCCGAAAAATACACAGCCTAAAAATAAAAGAATTTCCGAAAAATCATTTGATACCAGATATATAAAAACCTTCCTGATGTTTTGAAAAATAATTCTTCCCTGTTCTATAGCTTTTAATATTGTTTTGAAGTTATCATCCAATAAAACTAAATCTGCAACCTCTTTCGCAACATCTGTTCCGGAGCCTACAACAACACCGATATCAGCCACCTTTAAAGCAAGCGCGTCGTTTACGCCGTCTCCCAGCATTGCCACTACTTCCCCGTTTGACTGCAGAGCGTCAACAATCCTTAGTTTGTGTTTCGGCGAGACACGCGCAAAAATAGAGACACTCTTTACTTCCTTTTTCAATTCATCGTCGCTCATATTTTCTAACTCCTTACCCTCAAGAATATTTTCATTTTTTGCCTCAATTCCTATCTCTTCAGCTATCGCCTTAGCTGTAAACTTATGGTCTCCGGTAACAATAATAGTACGAATGCCCGCTTTTCTGGTGGTTAAAATAGACTCTCTCGCGTCTGGACGGAGAGGATCTTTAAGGGCAATAAAACCTACAAGCGACAAGCCACTTACTAATTCAACCAGTTCTTTATATTTTTTTCTGGAATCATAATCTTTATACGCACATGCAAGAACCCTTAAACCCTTTTGGGTAAGAGATTCTAATTTATCTGTCAATTTTTTTAACTGGGCTACGCTCAATTTTCTTTTCTTACCGTCAATATCTAAACTTGTGCATCGCGCGATAACTTCTTCCGGCGCGCCCAACACAAAAAGTGCTGTCTTTTTTTCAGTTTTATGACGCAAAGTGGCAGCGAACTTATAGTCTGATTCGAAAGGAAGTTTATCAATTATCGGATACTCTTTTTCCAGTTCTTTTTTATTAAGCCCGTACTCCATCCCGGCAACAATTAATGCTTTTTCGGTAGGTTTGCCCCTAACAATCCACTCTTGAAGCTCGGCTTCGGGGTTTTCTATAAAACCATCATTTGTTAATGTTGCTATCTCCAGTGCCAAAATATGGGGCCCTATTTTTTTTATATTTTTACCGCCGACAAAACCAATATTATCGTTTCCCATCAATTCGTCCGGACTTGTTAAAATATGGCTTACGCACATATTTCCCTCTGTAAGAGTTCCTGTCTTATCTGTGCAAATAACCGTAACGCTTCCAAGAGTTTCTGTAGCTGCAAGTTTTCTTACCAAACCATTCTGCTTTAATATGCGACGCATTCCTATAACCAATATAATAGTTATGGCCGGAAGCAGTCCTTCGGGTATAGCTGAAACGGCAAGGGCTAACGAAGCTATAAAAACCTCAACAAAATTCTTTCCGGTAAAATAGCCCTCTATAAGAATTATAATAATTACCAAAACAATAAAAACCGCAATCCACCTTGAAAGATTAGCGATCTTTTTTTGCAAAGGAGTTTTAGTTTCTTTGGCTTCTTTGAGCAAAGAAACGACTTCTCCAATTTGAGTGTTAATACCGGTAGCAACAACAACCATTTTTGCCCAGCCTTTTTCTACGCTCGTACCCATAAAAACCATATTTTTCCTGTCGGAGACAGACAAAGATTCAGGTAGCGCATCAACAGCCTCTTTTTCTGATGCCAACCACTCCCCCGTTAAGCTGGCTTCATTTATTTTCAGTCCTTTTGCCTCGATGAGCCGTCCGTCAGCGGGAATTTTTTCTCCGGACAGAAGCACGACCACATCTCCCATAACAAGTTCTTCGCTATCGATTTCCTTTTTATAACCGTCACGCAAAACCTGCACCCTAATCTTCACCATTTTTTTTAGAGCCAGAAGGGATTGGTTTGCCTTGTTCTCTTGATAAAAACCAACCAGCGTATTAATAAGCAAAACAATACAAATAAAAATACTATCCGAATAGTGCTTTAAGAAAAAAGAAATGGCAACAGTTACAAGCAAAATATACATCAATGCATTATTGAATTGCCCAAAAAAGAGTTTTATTTTAGAATACGGTTTTTCAACCGGTAAAACATTTAATCCGTCTTCTTTAAGCCTATGCTCCGCTACAGCATTTGTCAGACCGCTTTTGCTACCTTTAACCAGAGAGAGGACCTCTACAAGGGGTAATACATGCCAGTTATTTTGGTTACTCATCTTATTTCTTGGCTGACAATGAAAATAATATAACTAATATATAGTATAACGAAAACTCCCCCCTGCCACCTTTCTAAAATATGTTTTTTTCCAATAAACATAAAAGCAAATAAAAGAAGCGTGGCTCCGATAGTTACAGCCACATCTCGCATTAGCGAAGGAGAAAAAGGAAGCGAGGAAATCACGGA